>MDSY01133018.1_pt1 | contig 57097 bp, 64 predicted proteins | sample 811131 | NCBI WGS metagenome assembly MDSY01 (sample SAMN05326643, study PRJNA326480) | marine metagenome | isolation source: seawater | place: Atlantic Ocean: South West | collected 2010 | reverse complement strand
CTCGATCAACGACCACTGAACATCCGAAAGCACCTGAAACCGCGACACCCACCAACACTCGCAGCACACACCCGACAACCTTTGTCAGACACGCCCTAGCCGCTCTTCGCGGGTGCCCCACCCGTTCTGCTGCTGGAACAACCCGATCGACGTCGTGCGCGTGCCATCAGGGTTGGTGACCCCGCCGGTTTCCCAGTCGCCGTAGTCGATGTTGCGCAGGCCGGATTCACCCATCGCGGTCATCACGCCGATGGTTTGATCGCGTGCACCCAGGCCAAGGTCTTTGCCCGCCTGGATCACGTATGCGGCGTTGACGAGCTGCACTTGCCGATACCCGGCAATCTCCGTCTCCGGGACGGATGCGGGGTCGATTGTGACGCTCGACCCCCCGATGCCGGCACCTGGCCCGCAGTCGTCGTCACCTATGAGAAGGAGCCCGAAAAGGGAGCCGACGATGAGGAGCGGCACCGCCGCTATTGCGTAGACGGCACCGCCCTTGGGTCCCGCCACTAATTCACCCCTTCGGGGAGGATGAAGCGTCCTGCGAGCCACGGTGCGTCGGTGTCAGCGCGGCTGAGCACGACGCCGTAGGTGCCAGCGTTGGTGGGGACGTCGACGAACGCGACATAGGCGCTCGTGTCGTCGGTGATGACAGCGGGACCGGTCACAGTCGTCGCGATGATGCGAGACGGATCCATGTAGGCGTAATCGGCGGTGGCCTTCTGGTCAAGAAGGGGTTGCAGCTGCGCCCACCACTCGTCGAATCCCAGATTCGGGCGAGCGTAAGCGCGCATGGCTGCTTCAGCAGCGGCGATCGCGCTCTGGCGCGACTCGTCGTCCCAGACGGGCACCGGCCGCGGGCCGTGCGTCTCGCCGGAGTCCGCGTCGATGATTCCGCTCGGCGCACGAGCCATGTCAGATGTGTCGGGGAAGACCGGGCCTGATGCACTTCCGCTGGGTGTCGGCTCGGGCGCGGGGGTGCTGGCGGTCCCCGTGCATCCTGCGAGCACAACGGCAGCGGCGATCACGCTAGCGACTGTCCCGATCTTCTTCATGTCACTCGCCTTCTGGGGGCTCCGTCCGAAGCACGATTTCGGGGCCGGTTCCGCGAGGAACATTGGCACTTCGCCTCAGGGTTTCCTTCAGCTCTTCCCGAAGGATGAACCAGGTTGTTCCCACCCTGTATCCCGGGATTAAGCCGTCGCGCAGCCATCCGTATACGGTCTTGGGTGTCGTCCCGAGCCGATCCGCAACCACGGCTGCGCTCAGTGTCGGGGGGTCTTGTTCAAATAGGGAGTCAATGGCGTCGGGCACGGCCGCGTCCTCTCTGGTTCTGGCCAGAATAGCGACATTACGACTCGTTAGTAGATTAAAAGACCCTAATGTAGCGATACGGCGCAATCGTTGCTGATTCACCCACCCTCACGCAAGATGGACAAATCGCATTCGAGGGGGGAATCTTGAGCGACCCGTTCAACCCGTGGCTTTCGCGACCGACGACGCCGCCGGCCACAGAGGCCGCGCCGATCGCGGACGTCCCCAAGACATTCGGGCCGGTGGCTCCACAGCGGGGAATCCCCGCACCGGATCGCGTCGACCAGCTTCCGATCTATAACCGCAACACCACGGCTGCCCTGTGGTGGGTGGGCGCACACGGTGGCGCCGGAGAGTCCACACTTGCGGCGCTCTTGCCCGGCTCGCAGGCGGCGGGCCATTCGTGGCCACACACCGCTTCCGCGTCACCGGCACCGACGGTTCTCGTGGCCCGATCAGACGCGCGCGGGTTACGTGCAGCGCAGGCCGCGATGCGCCAGTGGGCGGCAGGCCTCGTCCCGTCTGTCGAGGTACTGGGCCTGGTGGTCATGGCTGACGCTCCTGGGCGGCTGCCCCGTGCGCTGCGCAACCTGATGCAGGTCGTTAGCGGCGGTGTCCCGCGCACCTGGTCGGTGCCGTGGGTCGATGCATGGCGCGTGGGAGAGCCGCCGGCTCTCTCATCTTCTCCGCGCGAAGCTCAGCGTCTCGTCAATGAGCTGACCGCAATCCTTGGTGCCGCCGGCACCCTGAACTGAAAGGCAACAGCATGCCCGTTCTCGACGTCTTCCACGCGGCGGTCGACAGCACCGTGAACATCGCCGGCGTCATCCCCGACCCCGACCCCGTACAGCCTCCGGGCACCGAAGGCGTCACGACGATCCTCGCGTGGCTGAAGTGGATCGGGTACGTCGTGGTCGGCGGCGCGATCATCGTCGGCGGCATCCTCATCTCCGTCAGCTTCCGCCGCGGTGAGGGGCACGACGCTCTGCCGAAGATCCTCTGGCCGATGGCCGGAGCGATCGTGATCGGTGGTGGTGCCGCCCTGATCGGCATCCTCGCCGGGGCCTGAGGAAGGAGCCGTGATGGCTGAGGACGACGACACGCAACGGAGCCCGTTCACCCGCCCCGGCTTCATTGTCGGGGCTGTGGTTGTGGCTGCGATCATCGTGGCCGCCATCGTTCTGACGGTTCTCAACCTGAACCGAGACGATGATGCCGCGCCCCCGGCACCCGACCCGTCGTCCAGTGCCACCAGCAGCGCCGCCCCTGAGCCTTCCGCGGTCGCGGGTGGCGCGAGCATCTGTGGCCTGGAAGGTGTCGAACTGTCCGGGACAGTGACGACAGCTCCCGCCGCTGAATGGCAGTTCCAGGACGTCTATGCCTTCCCGACTTCTCCCACGGCGGGGCCGGGGGAGAAGGCCTCGGAGGGCTACCCCTACTGCTTCCAGCACTCGCCTGAGGGTGCGCTGTTCGCAGCCGCGAACGTGACGGTCATCGGCTTCGGACCAGCCGAGCAGCGACAGGCATTCCTCGAGTACGCCCTGACGGATGGCCCGTACCGTGACACCTTGCTCAGCGCTCAGGGAGCCGCCGCACCGTCCGACATGCGGGCGTCCATCGCGGGCTTCCGCATGCTCGCGTACGACGGCGATTCCGCTCGCGTCGACATCGCGTTCCGCGGTAGCAGCAACGGTCAGAGCGTGAACGGTTCTGCCGTGCTCGAACTCGTGTGGGTGGACGGCGACTGGAAGCTCGACGCCTCGAACCCTGAGCCTGCGCGCCTTGCTGAGCTACCGGACCTCTCGGGTTATGTGAGCTGGACCGAGGGCTAGAACATGGCCGCGAGTGAATGCGCGCCGCTCGACTTCGGTTGCACAGCCGGCGAATGGGCATCCAGCGTTGTCGGTGACGCTATCCAGAACATGGCGGATGCAGTCCTTGAAGGCGTCGGGAAGGCGGTCGCATCCCTCGGCACGCTGTGGGTTAACGTCGGCACACCCAACCTGACGGGCAACGGAGGCGGTTCGTCGATCACGGCGGGCACCACCGCTCCGAACTCGGACGGCATCGTTCAGGTGCTCGGATGGGTGACGTGGATTGCGATCGTGGTCGCAGCCATCTCGATCATCCTTCTTGGGGCGCTTATCGCAACGCGGATGCGAAATGGTGAAGGGTTCCAGGCCGCCGGCCGACTGGGGATCGTGCTCGGCGCGATATTCCTCATCAGCGGTGCAACAGCGCTCGTCACCGGGCTTCTCCCCAGCGGGCCGCAGGGCGCGGGTGGCACGGTTCTGTTTCTGCAGTCGTCGCTGTGGTGGTACATGGGGGCGGCTGCGGTCGTGTCTGTCATCATCGGCGGGGTTCGGATGGCGTGGGAACAGCGTGCGGAGCCGGGCAAGGAGACGGTCAGGAGTCTGCTGACTCTGATCGTTGTAGCGGGTGCCGGCGTGACAATCGTCGGATTGCTCGTGTCGGCGTTCGACTCGTTCTCCGTCTGGATTCTCGACGGCGCACTGAACTGCGACGTGGGGACGGATTCGGCATGCTTCGGGAACAACATCGCGACCCTGCTCGCCCTGACAACAAACCCCGCGACGGGTGGGCTCGGCGCTCTGCTCATCATCATCTTGGGGCTGATCGCGATCCTCGCAACCGCCTTCCAAATCGTGCTGATGATCGCCCGTGGCGGCATGCTCGTCATTCTGACGGGCATCCTGCCTCTGTCGGCGGCGGCCACCAACACCGAAATGGGTAAGAGCTGGTTCAAGAAGAATGTCGCGTGGCTGGTCGCTTTCATCCTCTACAAGCCGGCGGCGGCGATCGTCTACGCCGCCGCCTTCCAGCTCGCGGGAACGAACGTGTTCCAGGATGACGGGTCGGGTTTCATTGCCGTGCTGACGGGCTTGATCCTCATGGTGCTGGCACTGTTCGCGCTGCCGGCACTGATGCGGTTCGTGACCCCGATGGTGGGGGCTATGTCTGCGGGTGCCGGCGGGGCGCTGGGTGTTGCCGCTCTCGCCGCCCTTCCGACCGGTGCGGCTTCGACGGGTCGCCTGGCGACCGGTTCCGGCGGCGGCTCGTCGGGCGGTTCAGGCTCGACCGGCTCGGCGGGGTCGACGGGCTCCACTGGTGCGTCGGGGGCCAACGGTGCCGGGCAGTCCGCCCCGCAAGCTGCGCAGGCGTCGAGCGCGACGGCTGGCGGCGGTGGCACGACAGGCGCTGCGGCGTCCTCCGGTGCCGCCGGAGGCGGTACCGGCGCCGCGGCCGCGTCTGCGGGCGGTGGTGGAGCTGCCGGTGGAGCTGCGGCCGGCCCGTGGGGCGCAGCCGCGGGAGCGGCTGTCGGCGCTGCCAAGCAGGCAGGGCAGGCAGCGACGGGGGCCGCTCGCAGCGTTGGTGAACAAGCGACAGGTGAAGGGAGCGGGAGCTGATGGCGACTGCTGAGACAAGCCGTAGGGCCGTGCGCACCTACGGAAACTGGCGTCAACCGACCTCGCCCGGTCTTCTCGGGCTCGGCACCGTCGGCACCGGCCTCATGTTCGTGGCGTTGCTGATCGTCATCGTCGTGCTGATGACCACGAACATCCTGAATGCGTTCATCACCGCGGCGGTGTTCGGCGGCCTGATCCTGCTGCTGACCATTCGCGACGGCGACGGTCGCAGCGTGCTCTCACGCACCGCGAACCGCGCGGCATGGACCTCGACCACGCGGCGGCGCGCGAATATCTACCGCTCGGGACCGTTGGGGCGTTCGGACTGGGGAACGAACCAGCTTCCCGGGCTCGCTGCACAGACTCGGCTCTCCGAGCACGAAGACTCCTACGCTCGCCCGTTCGCGATGATCTACTCACCGCACGCCAAGACGTACTCGATCGTCATCGGCACCGAGCCTGACGGCGCGGCGCTCGTCGACCAAGAGCAGATCGACCTGTGGGTGGCCGATTGGGGCTACTGGCTGCGCAACCTCGGGGATGAGCCGAACATGGAGGCGGCCGCGGTCACGATTGAGACGGCTCCCGACTCCGGTCGCCGGCTGCGCCGAGAGGTCGAAACGAATACCGACCCCGACGGCCCGGACTTCGCGAAAGCGATGCTGGGCGAAGTCGTGCTGACTTACCCGACCGGCTCGTCGACGGTGAAGGCGTACGTCACGCTGACGTTCGCGGCCGCGCCCCGGAAGGGTGCCAAGCCGCGTCAGCCCGACGAGATGGCGCGCGAGCTCGCGGCACGCCTGCCTGGTCTGACGGCGAGCCTGCAGGCGACCGGTGCCGGCGCTGCGCATCCCCTCTCGGCGCAGGAGCTGTGCGAGACGATCCGGGTCGCCTACGACCCGGCGGCCGCGACCCTCATCGACGACGCCCACGCGGACGGGGAAGTGCCCGATCTGCGGTGGAGCGACGTCGGCCCGACGGCCGCGCAGGCCGACTGGGACGGCTACCGGCACGACTCGGCCAAGTCGGTCACATGGGCGATGACTCAGGCTCCCCGCGGGCTCGTGCAGTCGGGCGTACTCGCCCGGCTGCTGGCTCCGCACCGGGACATTGCGCGTAAGCGTGTGACGCTGCTCTACAAGCCGATCGACCCGGCGCGGGCGGCAACGCTCGTGCAGTCGGACGTGCGAGCTGCCGAGTTCAAGGCGACGTCGACGCGGAAGCCGGCGGCGCGTGACTCGCTCGCGCTGCGGTCAGCTCAGGCGACGGAATCGGAGGAGGCATCGGGCGCGGGCCTGGTGAACTTCGGCATCCTCGTCACCGCCACGGTGCTCGACCCGGCCAAGGAGGCCGACGCCCGCGCCGCCGTCGACAACCTCGGCGCGACGGCGCGTCTGCGCCTGCGTCCCGTCTATGGATCACAGGACAGCGCTTTCGCCGCCGCGCTGCCGCTGGGCCTCGTGCTGACCAAGCACGTTGCCGTCCCTGCGGCGCTGAGGGAGCGTGTGTGATGACCCCGGATCAGATTGCCCTCGCCGTCCTCGGCGGGCTCGTCGTGCTCGTCATCGTTGGTGCGCTGCTGTTCGTGCGCACCAGTCGGAAGAACACGGATGCGGGCTCGTCGACGTCGGCCGGGGCGCTCACCTCTCGCGGGTGGAGCGGTGCCGGCGGCGGCATGTCGAACTTCATCCAGCCGCCCGCTGAGTGGCGGGGGACGACCGTTCAGGTGTGCGGCCTGTGGCCGTACTCGATCGGTGCCGGCACTCCGATGGTGGGCGTTCCGCTAGGCCGCCACATTCACACCGGGGCGACGCTGTGCTGCGACCCGATTTCGTGGTTCCAGCGCGCGAAGCTCATCAGCAACCCGTCGCTGTTCGTGCTCGGCAAGCCCGGCCTCGGCAAGTCGACGGCCGTCGCCCGCATGGCGATCGGCCTTGCCGGCTACGGCGTGCAGCCTCTCGTGTTGGGCGATCTGCGCCCCGACTATGTGGAGGTCATTCGCGCGCTCGGCGGTCAGGTCATCACCCTCGGCCGCGGCCGCGGGTATCTGAACGTCCTCGACCCCGGCGAGGCGAAGGAGGCCGCTCAGCGGCTCGTCGACGCCGGATTCGAGAAGGAGGCCGGCGAGGTCTTGGAGGACGCTCACGGCCGCCGCCTGGCTATGGTGTCGTCCCTGCTGACGATCCTCCGCAAGTCGGCGCCGAGCGACGTCGAGGAATCGATCGTCGACCAGGCGCTGCGCTACCTCGACCGGCACTTCGAGGGCATCCCCGTTCTGGGCGATCTGCTGCGCGTGGTGCAGGAGGGGCCGGAGGAGCTGCGCCTGGTGGCCGTCGACCGCGGCGACTTCGCTGAGTATCAGCGGATCACGCGCGGGCTGGAAGCGTCGCTCATCAGCCTCTCCCGCGGTGGGCGCTTGGGCGAAATGTTCTCCAAGCACACCACGAACCCGATGCGGCTCGACCGCCCGGTGGTTTACGACATTTCGGCCATCGGTGAGGCTGAGGGCGATCTGCGCGCGGCGACTCTGCTCGCCTGCTGGTCGAACGGCTTCGCCACGGTGAACATCGCGAACGTTCTCGCGGATGCCGGGCTGGAACCGCGCCGGCACTACTTCGTCATCATGGACGAGCTGTGGCGCGCACTGCGCGCCGGGAACGGCATCGTCGATCGCGTCGACTTCCTCACCCGCCTGAACCGTCAGGTGGGCGTCGGCACGGCGATGATTTCGCACACGATGGCCGACCTGAGCGCGCTCCCGGAGGAGGACCGCTTGAAGGCGAAGGGCTTCGTCGAGCGCGCCGGCATGGTCATGTGCGCCGGCCTGCCGTACACCGAAATGCCGGAGCTGACGACGGTCATCCCGTTCTCGGAGGCCGAGCAAGAGCTACTGACGGGCTGGCAGGACCCGCCCGCGTGGGATGCCGCTTCGGGTCGCGAGGTCGACCCTCCGGGCCGTGGGAAGTTCCTCGTGAAGGTCGGCACTCGGCCGGGTATCCCGGTCGAGGTTCGACTGACGGAGGCTGAGCGCTCGATCCGCGACACGAACCAGCGCTGGTACGAGCAGTCCCGCACCGGCCGCCGCGCGCTGCGTGCGGTGGAGGAGCTGGTCGAGGAGCACGAGGAGAGGGTGTCATGAGCACTCCGAACAATCGCCGCCGCGATCCCGGCGGCTTCGGCGCGGAGACGCTGATGCTTCTGGTGGGGATCGGTGGCGTCGTGGCCGTCATCGTCGTTCTGAACGTGGCGGTGCGCCTCGGGCACCAGCTCGACGGAACCGGCGTCGAGCTGCCCTCCGACTTGTTCGCGTTCACCCTGGGCGTGATCCTCGGTCGGGTGCCGTGGCCGGCATCCGCGACCTGGATCGTCGCGGTGCTCCTGGCGATCGTCCTCGCTCTCGTCGTGCTCGCGATCGTCGGCGTCGTGCGCTACCGGAAGGGCCGTACGCGCGTCGACCGGGCCAGCAGCTACATGGGCCGGGGGAAGGACGTCGAGGGCCTGAGCAAGCGCAACGCGCAGGCGCAGGCGACCCGGCTCGGCGTCACCGGCTCTCTCGGCGTGCCGATCGGCAAGACCCTCGGTCAGATGCCGCTCTACGGCACGTGGGAGGACATGCACATCGATATCTGGGGGCCTCGCACCGGTAAGACGACCTCTCGGGCCGTCCCGGCGATCCTGGACGCTCCTGGGGGTATTCTCGTGACCTCGAACAAGCGCGACGTCGTCGACGCGACCCGCGACGTGCGCGCGGAGGCCGGCCCGGTCTGGGTGTTCGATCCGCAGGGGATCGCGCTCGAGAACCCTACGTGGTGGTGGAACCCTCTCAGCTACGTCACCGACGAGGTTCGCGCGGCCAAGCTGGCCGACCACTTCGCCTCCGGCTCGCGCGATCCGGGAGCCAAGACCGATGCCTACTTCGACCCCGCGGGGCAGGATCTCCTCGCGGGGCTCCTGCTCGCGGCCGCGCTCGACGTGCGGCCGATCACCGACGTCTACACGTGGCTCACCCGCCCGACGGAGGAGGAGCCGATCGACATTCTTCGGCGTCACGGCTACGACCTCACGGCCGACCAGGTGCGCGGTGTCATCACCGCCCCGGAGAAGCAGCGCGGCGGCATCTACGGCACGGCGCAGCAGATGGCGTCGTGCCTCACCAACCGTCAGGTGGCCGCGTGGGTGAACCCGCAGGAGCCGTCCGATCTGCGCCCGCAGTTCGACCCGGCCGCGTTCGTGCGCGACGGTGGCACCCTGTACTCGCTCTCCAAGGAGGGTCGAGGGACCGCCGGCCCGCTCGTCACGGCCCTCACGGTCGCCGTGGTGGAGGCCGCGGAGGAGCTGGCCGCCGGCTCTGCCGGTGGCCGCCTGTCGGTGCCCCTGCTCGGGGTGCTGGACGAGGCAGCGAACGTATGCCGGTGGCGTGAGCTGCCGAACCTCTACAGCCACTACGGTTCGCGCGGAATCGTGTTGATGACCATCCTGCAGTCGTGGTCGCAGGGCGTCGACGTGTGGGGCGAGTCGGGGATGCGCAAGCTGTGGAGCGCCTCGAACGTCAAGGTCTACGGCGGCGGCGTCTCCGAAGATGCGTTCCTGGAAAGCCTCTCGAAGCTCATCGGTGACTACGACCGTCAGGCGTCGTCGGTGTCCTCCGGCCGCGGTGGCCGCAGCGTAAATCAGCAGCTTCACCGTGAGCGCATCCTGGACGTGGCCGACCTCGCGGCCATGCCGAAGGGTCGAGCCGTCGTGCTCTCCTCCGGGAACCGGCCGACGCTGATCCGCACGCAGCCGTGGATGACCGGCCCGCACGCGGAGAAGGTCAAGGCGTCGATCGCAGCTCACGACCCGCAGGCGTCTCGGACAATCATCGAGGCGCAGGAGTCGGTGCGCGAGGTCGCGATCGCGAACAGCGAGAAAGGCGCGGCCTGATGAGCGACGACTGGGGCGACGAGGAGCCCGGCATCGAGGCGCAGCCGTTCGAGCTGGACGAGCGCGACGAGCCCGGCGCGGAGCTGCCCGAACGGGAACCCGACCGACTGTTCGGCGTCGACATTGCCGACGTCGCGAACGCCCTCGCCGCCCCGGCCATTCGGGCCGTGGTGCAGAAGGCCATCACGGGCGCGGTGAAAGACGCTGTGCAGGCCGAAGTCGACGAGGCCCTGGACCCCTCGGTGATCGAGGAGCTGCAAGCGCAGGCGGCCACGGCCGCCCGTCGCGCTGTCACCGCCGCGATGGATGCGCTCGACGAGGAGCCGGCCGACGAGGAGCCGACGCTGTACTACGGCTCGGTCGACGAGTTCGTGCGCGAATACCTGGTGAAGAACTACCGTCGCCGTGTCGACGGCCAGCGCACCGTGTGGGCGGCCGACTGGTGGAACTACCCGGAGGCGACGATCCGTCTCGACGCGCTGTGGCGGGCCTGGGAGCACCTTCGCCTGGACCCGACAACAGGCATGAGCGTCTGGTACCGCGACCACGCCGAGCACCACATGAGCGTGCTGCTCGACCCGTCCGGGCCGTTCGCCGCTGCCGGCGAGGGGAAGAACCGCGAGAACGTCAACGAGAAGGGCGCAGAGCTGCCCTACACCGCCCCGCCGGAGGGTTTGTACCCCGACCTGCGGTAATCAGAGCGGACTCCTCAGCCTAGATAATGTAGACGCGCACCATCTGCGCGATCACTTTTATGGGGGAAACCATGCACCGCACCACTAAAGCCACCACGCTCATCGCGTCGCTCGGCGTCGCCGTTCTAGCCTTCGCGGGGTGCGCCAGCACCGCGACCGAATCGCCCGCGCCCGACGAGACTGTCACCGTCGACAGCGCCCCGATCGAGGATGCGCCCGCCGAGGCGACCTTCGAAAACTCGGTGCTCACCACGGAGGACGTGACGATCACCATTACTGACACCAAGACCATTCCGGTCGGCGAGCCTGGCAACGAGTACGGCGACGTGCCGGTCATCGCGTTCTGGTACGACATCACCAACAACGGCGCCGAGCGAGACGTCACCCCGAACGACTTCATCTTCTACTTCAACGCCTTCCAGGACAACGATCCCAACGCGGAGAACGAACTCAACGTCGGGGCGCTGCCCGATGACCAGTTCCTCGACTCGCAGTTGGAGAACATCAAGGAGGGCGGCACCGTCTCGAACGCAGTGGCGTATGAGCTCACAGACACGACTACCCCCGTGAAGCTAGTGGCCTCGACCGACCTCGGGCAGACCGAGATCGGTAGCATGACGTTCAACCTCGGCTAAGCACGCCAACGAGAGAGGGACCGGCCCAATGGGTCGGTCCCTCTCTCGTTTCGCTCTGACAGGGGGGAGTCAGGCGGTCTTAGCGACAGGTCGCGCGTCCGGTTCTCTACCGAACCGACGCACGTACACCTGTCGAAGTTCTTGGAGCTGCGCCCGCTCGCGATCGCTGATCGGCTCGGCCTTGCCAGCCGCGATCCGACGCTGCAAGCTGCTCGCCTTCTTCGTCACTTCACCCACGGTAGCCACCTCCATCTGCTACTAGTTTCCGCCGATCCGGCCCCGCTGTCTACGCCGCCGGCTCCCTGCAAGTTCTCGATCGTGCGGACGATCATCGCGCCCTCCGTCTCGGTCGCGTCGCTCAGGAGGGCCACCAGAGCGTCGTTCGCGACCTCTCGGTCGGTCTGGTTGTCCGAACCGGCTTGGCCAAGCGCCCATTCCGCGCGCTTCCACCACTGCTCGCGCGCCGCGTTCTCGCGCGCGATCCGCGTCGACCGGTACGCCGGGTAGAACGCGATCACCGCCGCGACGATGGCGAACAGACCCGCCATCGGGGGACCACTGACCATCGCCCGCCACAGCGCCTCGTCCATCACGACGGGGGTCGAGAACGCGGGGTAAGGCGGGAAGGCGCTGCGCAGCCCGTACCCGATCCCGCCGCTGGCCACGACGATCACCGCGATGACGACCGCCCAGCGCTTCTTGCTCATCGCCCCAGCTCGGTGCGCTGCACCTTGGGCGATCGCGACCGGTTCGGCCGCGCCTTCGCGCTCTGCGCCTGTTGGGCCTTCACCGCGGCGGTGGCGGGCTTGCCCTGGCTGACGTCGGCCGCCATCTTCGCGCTGACGGCTTTCTTGCCGACGCCACGCTGTTCGAGCTTGTCGGCGTCACGCTCTCGGCGCTCTGCGGAGTCGTACAGCGGCTCGGCCTTCTCGCGGGTCGCGTCAGCGCGGTTCTGCTCGCGTTCGGCCTGCACCTGTGCCTGCTCCCGCTCGCCTTCGTCGGGGGTCACGTCGGCGCTCGTGCGGGCCGCTTCGGCCGCGCGGTCGGCCTCGTCGGCCTGCCGGGAGAGTGCGACCGCCTCGGCCTGCTCGGTGGCGCTGCGCTGCCGCTCGGTGTCCGACTGCCGGCGTAGCTGCTCGGCCTCGACGGCCGCCTGGACGGCCGCCGGGTCGGCGCCGGTGTTGTTCACGTCGACGCCGTAGCGGGTGCGGAGCTCGTCGCGGATGCGGCCCTCCGCGCGCACTGCTTCGGGGTCTTCCGCTCCCCACGCGCGCGCCGTGGTGAGCGCGCCGCCGATCTGCTCCGGCGTGGCTCGGTCCCACCAGTCAGAACGGTAGACGCTTCCCAGCTCGACACGAGCTGCGCGCTTCTCTGCCTCGAACCGTGACGACAGCTCGCGGGCTTCCTGCTCGCTCTGCGCCCGCGCTCGTCGAGCTGCGTCCTCGCGGGCACGTGCGAGAGTTTCACCCATCCGCCCCGCCGCGGTGACGGCGATGCGGAGCTGCCCGTCGAATGCCTCCTCGATGCCGTCGCTTTCATCGGCCATGATCTGACTCCTTCCTCATCGCTCCGGGCCGCGATCTGCGCCCGGCTTTGTCGTGGTGCGCGGCCGCGCGGGCTCCACCTGTGGGGGGACCGGCGAGCCGGTGGACTTGCTGCGGTTCTCCTCGGCGCGCTGCATCTTGTCGAGCGCTTCCTGCACGGATGCGTCGACGATCGCGGAGCGGTCGACCTTCAGTGCGGTCGCCGTGGTGGTCGACGTCGGCGCGACCGCGGGGGCCGCTTCGAGCTGGCGGCGGACGTTTATCACGCGCTCGCGCACGGCGGTGGCGACGTTCGCTGCCTGGCGGGCCTCTCCCGCCGCTTTGGCGGCGTCGTAGACGGCCTGGGAGAGGTTCATGAGCTGGCGCAGGAGTGCGAGCTGCGCGGCCGTCCCCTGGCCGCCTCGCGCGACGCTGGCGAGGAGCATGGTCGCGCCCGACATGGCGACCCGGCCGGCGCGCTGCGGCTTCACCGGTCGACGGTAGGTCTGTGCTGACTTCGCGAGTGCGTCGGATGCTTCGGCCAGGTCGCCGGGTGTCTCCTCGACGGCGTTCGACCATGCCGCGAACGCGCCCGCGGTCTGCCGTGCGACGGTCGACCAGGTGTCGCGGTCGTCGAGCGGGATGGCGCGCAGTTGCTCGCGGAGCTGCGCGACTTCCTCGGTGTGCCGTTGCCACAGCTCGGGGTCTGGTTCGCGCATCTCGCGACCAGGTGCAACGGGCCGGCGCCCACGCTTCGCAGCCTGCCACTCGGCGGCCGCGTCGGTCGCTCCCGCGGCGGTGTCGGGCCATCCTTCGCGGAGCCTCGGCAAGGTGAGGTCGCGGCCCATCTGGCCGCCGCCGTACCAGATCGGACGTTCGCCGTTGGCGGGCCGGCTGGCAACGGAGTAGCCGGTGATGACGTCCGTGGTGCCTTCGGCAAACCGCGGCCGCACCAGAACGCCGGCACGGCGTAGCCGGCGCACGAACTCGGCTTCGTTCTCGCTCGCGCCGGCCGCTGCTCGGACGCTGCGCGCCAGGTCGTTGCGGGGTGCGTTCAGTCGCACCTCAGCCGTGATCCGTGCCTGCCGTTCCATCGGGTCGAGACGATGCCATTCGGGCTGCTCTCCCCCGATACGCGCCGCGTGCTGTTCGTACTTGCGCTGCGCCATCAGCGCCGACCGCTCCTCGACGCGGGCCTGCTCCGCGGGACTGTAGCCGCGGGTCGCGCGCTCACCCTTTGTCGACTCCAACTGCTCCAAGCCGTACTTCACTTCGAGCGCTCGTGCGGCGTTCTGTGCGCGCTGGTAGTCCAGGTGCGTCGACGCTTTCGTGCCGTCCTCGCGGACGAGGTTCACGGCGATGTGCACGTGGTCGTTCCCGGCCTGCGAGAGGCCGTGGCGGATCGCGACCCAACGGCACGGGGCCTTGGTTCCGTCGTTGTCGTCGAAACCCATCGCGGACACAAAGTCTTGCGCGATCGCGGCCCACTCCTGATCGGTGCGGATGCCCTCCTCGGCGCGCAGCGACAGTGAGGCGTGCCACACGTGCCCGCCGTTCACGTCGACGCCCATAGCGGTGCGCGGCCGGTCCAGGTGCCGCGCGATCGCCTTCGCGTTCTCCCCGCTCAGCTCGGCGTCGTCGTACCACGCCATCAGCGCGTGATCGCCGGCCACCAGGTGCGGCTCCGTGTGCTCGTTGTGGCGACCGCCACCGACGAGGTAGGACACCAGCCCGGCCATCCGATCGCCGCGCGTGACGTTCGGCATCATGACAGGCTCAGCTCGTCCACGGCCGCGTCGATGCGCTCCGCGACACGTCGCACCGCGGCGAGCGTGGCGTCTGTCTCTGCCTGACGCTGACCGGTCGCGTTGGTGGCCTTCGCGATCTGGTTGACGTTGTTCGACACCGCGGCCAACAGCCGGTGTAGCTCGAACAGCTTCCCGATCGCGTTGCGCCGCTCTGTGACCGTCTCCCCCGTCTCGGATGCGAGGGTCGTCTCGACCAGCAGCCGCGGGATGGTCACGCGCTGAGCGAGCGCGAGGCGCAGCAGCCGGCCCTCCTCCTCGGCCGTCACCTTCACTTCATGCTTGTGCTGCCGTCCTCCGGGGGCATTCGCGCGCCGACGCCGCTCCGTGCGGGGCTCGGTCGCCGTCTCGTCTGACATACGATCCCCTTCCTTCGGCCCAGCGCAGCGACCCCGCCCCGTGCGGGGACCACACGTCCAGTGTGCCCCACCCGTCGACGGCTGTCGAGAGGTCAAGCCCACTTAGCAGGGCTAAGTCTTTAGCTTGCTCCGTCTGGAATTCCATTCAGGAGCGCTCACGTCGACAGACGGGAGTGGTCGCGGCTCCGCCGCGGCGTGCTTTTGATGTGTCGACAGCCGTCGACTTGCGGCGCAGCGCTTCGTACGATGAGTGCATGGCTACGCAACTGACACCCGAGGAAGCAATCGAGCGCGCGCGGCGTCTACAGGACGACCGCTTGGCAGCGGTTCGCACCGTCGCTGAGGCGCGGCAAGCGCTGAGCGATGTGCGCGAGGAGACGGCGCGCGAGCTGGCCGATCTACAGGCGCGGATCGCTGAGCAAATCGCGACCGCGGAGCGCGAGGACGTGCGCGCCTATTCGGCTGCTCTGAGCGCCGGATGGTCTGCGGACGAGCTGCGCAAGATCGGGTTCTCCGAGCCCGACAAGAAGGCGCGCACGCGGCGTCGGTCGACGCGCAAGCCTGCCTCTAGCTCGGCACGCGCGGCGGCTGACGACTCGCAGTCGGAGGCTTCTACGGAGGGGTGATCGCGCGCACGGCTCCGGCCCCACGTTCCGCTCTGCGGTGTGGGGCTTTCGTGTGTCCCCGCGTTGCGGGGTTGCACTCCGCTACGAGCCCGTCAAGGGCGCTGCGCGTCCCTTCGGGAGAGCCCTGCGGGCTCCCCTTGACCGCCTCTCCACTCCGTGCAAGGCGGCAAGTGTTCCGACGAAAGCCGGCAGCTCGGCGTACCGCCGAACTTCCTACTTTCATCGGACACACAACAAGGAGAACGCAATGCAACCTCGCGCGAATCGAGTCCTGGCCGTGCGCGTCGCACGACGCATCTTGGCGGTCCTGGACGCTCGTGAGAGGTCACCGGAATGGCTAGCTGAGGTCACGGGGATCGCGCCGCGAAAGCTTGATCGGAGGCTGCACACCACGGCACCCGCCGGCCTGACGGTGGACGAGCTGAACGCGATCGCAATCGCGCTCGATGTGCACCCGTCCGAGCTACTGCGGGACTAAGCGGTGGGTTGCTGGCGGCGTGTCGAATGTCGCTTCCTGTACGTCTCGCTCAGTCCGATTTCCGCGTTGATGCCGAGATAGCGGGCGGCGTCGCGCAAGATGCTTCGGTGCGCCTTGTCGTGACTGGCGTACGTGTAGGCGCGTCCGCCCCACACCATCGATATCGCCGCGAAGAACAGCATCATGTCTGGGCTGATCGGTGTCCGCGGATCGGGCCTCCGGTGCGGCGCGTAGGTGCCTTCGGCACTCGGTGCGAAGTAGAGGTCAGTGACGCCGAGCGAGGCGTGGCTGTACGTCGAGAGAAGCCGGTAGTACACGTAGGCATCGACGCCGCCCGGCTCTAGGTCGAGACAGATTCCCTTGAAGCTGCGAACACTGTCGAGGGAACCGATGAACGGCGTCGGGTCTGTGTCGGGTAGATCTTCCGCACCTTCCCGGAACACCGCTGATCGCGCCTGCAGAATGTCGCCCTGCAACGCGCGCCGGTTCCGCGTGTGTTCGGCAAGGAGAGCTTTGACCCCGTGATCGTCGGTGCTCTGAATGAGCCACACGGCGCTCAGAGCGCACTCGTACATCTGCCGAACGAGGGGTGCTGCGGCGGTCACGTGGCCGCCGTCTATCAGGGTGACGACCGCGGCGGCCGTCTTGTGAATATGGCGGGCGAAGCCGTCGACGATGGCGACCCGCGCGACGTCGGGACCGGTGAAGGACCGCCCTCGGCGGGCCGCCGGCTGCCGGTAGGTTCCACTGTCGGAGTGCAGCTTCCATTGGGTCAGCAGGTGCTCGATCAGCTCTCGGAGCTCGTCGAGGTTGCGTGTGGTCACTGTCGACCGCTCGGAGCACCCGCGGTCACGTCAGCCTCGGGGCGAGACAGCGCGCGAGCGACTGTCGACTTGCCGACGCTGAGCACTCCGGCGATGTGGTCGAGACTCGCGTTTTCGGCGCGCATCCGCTTGGCCTGTGCGATCTTTTCGGGAGTCATCTTCGAGGGCCGGCCACCGACTCGGCCCTGCGACTTCGCGTGAGCGAGGCCGCGCATGGTGTTCTCCCGGATGGTGTCGACGCGGAGCTGCGCGAACACGGCCACCATGCCGAACAGCGCACGGCCCATCGGTGTTGTGGTGTCGATCATCGGCTCGGTGAGGCTCTTGATGTTCACCCCTCGACGGTCCAGGTCATGCAGCGTCTCGATGATGATCCGCTCCGTGCCGCCGAGCCGGTCAAGACGGCGCACCAGAAGGGTGTCGCCTTCGCGGAGGTAGTCGAGGCAAGCGAGCCATTGCGGGCGGTCAGCGATGCGGCTCGACTCGCCGTGGTCGACGAACACTCGGGTTGCTCCGGCGGCGCGCAGCTCGGCCTCCTGAGCTGCGGGGTTCTGGTCCCGCTTCGACACTCGCGCGTAACCGACGACGTTCGTCATGACTCGGCCTCCTGCTGCTCTCGTGCTCGACGCTCTCTATCCGCGACGAGCTGGTCATAGATCGGGGTCACTTCACGCGGCGGGCGGGATCGCCGCTCCGTCGAGCGGCTAGTGGTTTCGGAATCGGCCATCGTCACTCCCGACCGGTGCCGCGATCGGTTCGGTAGCCGGCGCTCCCCCGCCGCGCCGCGGTGCCTTGCTGCGGCGTCTGCTTCGTCGCAGCGGCCGCGGAACGGGGATACGACGCACTGAGCGCCGACCGGACCGCAGCGGTTCGGTCAGGGCCGGCGTCGGGCGCGTTGCGCTCGACGGTCACCGCGGCGAACACCGGGACGAGGGACGCCGGCTCGGGAGCGTAGGAGAACATGTCAGGCCGGCTCATCGCTGATGCCGTATTCCACTGCTCCGGGCTCACGCGGGCGAAGTCGAACCGGTAGGGCGACTGCTCCGCGACGTGCGCCATGAACACCTTCGACGTACGGCCGTTGCCCTCGCGGAACGGGTGCGCCTGGTTCACGTACGCGAACGTCGTCGACGCCGCAGCGATGAAGTCGTTTCGGCCGATGTTCGCCCAGTCCGTCGACGTCACGAGCTGCCGCACGTCCGACAGGTATCGGTCGACCTCTCCCGTCTTGACGTCTCCGAACCCGCGGCCGGGGCCTTTCGACATGTTGACGGTGCGGTACTCCCCCGCCCACTCGTAGACGTCCTGGAACAGGTGCCCGTGGATGGCCCGAAGGTGTGCACCGTCGAAGGTGCGGGGAATGTCGACCTCGCTGTTGCCGATCTGCGCAGCGCGACCGCTGGTGCGCCCGTACTCGAGGCGGGCAAGCACCTGAGCATCGCGCTCGTCGAACAGGTTTCGGAGAGTCCCCTCGCCCCTCAGCGGGTCGATCGTGTCGGGGTAGAAGTACGACTCCCAGCTATCGAACTGGGATGCCACGTCAGCGGCCAGCGGCGACGACGCCGGCAACGCGGCGAGCTGCAGCGTCGGCCCGGCGGGTGTACTCGTCCCAGTCGATCGCGCCACGCACGTAGTCGGTGACGTTCTCGACGTCCTCGCGGGTCGGGGTGAACCCCTCGTGCCAGCCGGCGGCGAGGGTCTGGCGCACGTTGTCGCGCTGAGCTGCGTCGAGCTGCGCGAACAGCTCCGGCCACTGCTGCTCGACAGTGAATGTCTCGGCCACGATGGACCCCCTTCGTCGTCTATCCAGTCTACCGTTCATCCCGAAAACGGTCCATAGGACGTTTTGGCACAAAAGGGTTTCGGCACACGGTTTCGGCACGGCGTGTCGACGTCGACGCGGTGCCGGCGAGGGCCGTCCCGAAATCGATCGTTTCTGGCAGCGCTCTCCGCGTCTGGACGAGTACCGATGCGTCGGTAATGAGCTCTCCGTCATTCGGTTGGACAGGTGCGATCCGCGGTGACGTCGTAGACAGGAACGGGTCGAGCTGCTGCTTGCTCAGCTGTGGCAGCGATCCCGTTTTCTGCGATGTCGTTGATGAGCCAGTCCATCTCACGGATTTCCCGCTTTTGGGCTTCGCTGATGTCGACCGCAAGTTGGCAGACGCGGTAGTCCTGGATCTGGGCACGCTCGGAACGGGTGATGGCCAGCGAGTGGTGCGGGATCATTCCCTGCATGAAGGCTGTGTCGTCGACGGTGATCTGGCTGCGATCGAGCGCGATCCCTCCGCCGATTAGGATCACACCGGCGACGATGATGGCGATGTTCGCTTTGGTGTTCTTATACATGTTGAGCATCCAGCCGAGCATGATCAGGACCATCGTGCCGCCCATGGTGAGGGCCATGAAGATGCGGCTTTCGCTGAGGCGGATGTGGCTCCATTCCCAAGAGCCGGCGAACATCACGAAGTACATGATGACGACGGCGGTGAGAATCATCGCGCCGAAGCGGATGTACATGCTGACTGACCTGTTCTTCTGCTGCTTCTCCTGGTGAGCCGAGGAGTGGTCGTCGTGGGTGGACATCGGTGATCTCTCCTTTTTCATGAAGCGACGAGGGTCCGTAGAGGTGGGTTGTTAGCGCGAGGGGGGTGACGAAGGTGAAGAAAGCAGCGTGAGGCCGCTGTCGTCGATGACGAGCAGGTTGCCGGTGTTGGTGATGGCAATCGCTTGTGCTTGACCATGCACGGTCCCGCCTTCGCTCCAGGATGTTGCTCCGGCGGTTGTCGTCCAAATCTTTCCGCCGCTGCCTACTCCGACGATTCGTTGATGATCGGGCGAGACGCCTAGCAAAGCGATGAGCGGCGTATCCGCCCACGGACCGAACGATTTTGCGCCGTCGGTGCTGATCTGTAGCCCGTCGGGTGTGGACGCGATGATTCGGCCGGTAGCATCCGCCACCATGTTGAAGGCAAACGTAGAACCGCCCGTGGACGTCCAGGTGTCTCCTTCATCGGTACTCACCAAGACATCCGTAGAGTCGGTGGGAAGCCCGTACACGGTGCCGTCCGGGGCGGTCGCGAGGACGTGGAAGTCCTTCTTCCCCGTGAACGCGACCGGTGTCCAGTTGCGAGCCGAATCGGTGCTGCGGATAATGCCCAAGTGTGGGCTACCCAGCTCGGGAGGGGTGGTCTTGCCGGGGTGTCCCGAGGCGAGCAGGGTGTCGTCGAGGACAGTGAGTCCCATGGCGTCGAAGCGGGGACCGTCCACTCGGGGACCGAGTTCACCGTCGTCGGTAACGGTATAGATGCCGTCGTGTGTACCGATCAGAAACCCGGACCCAGACGGGTCGGCCACGACATTATGTATGTGTTCGATCGTGGACGTGGCGTGGTCGTCACCGGTGGAGGGCGGTTCAGTAGCGCATCCGGAGAAGAGGATGAGCGTGGCTAGCGCTACCGCAGCGAGGATGCTACGGCGCGCATGGTGATGCCCCAGGGGCGAGGTCAGAGCGCGATGAAGAAGCATATGGCGTTGTTTTCTGATCCGGTCGCTGGGTGTCAGAGACTCCCGAGCAGCTCCTGCATCGTGGCGATTTCCGCGGTCTGCGTGTCGATGATGGTCTGCGCCATAGCGATCGCATCCGAGTTCTGCCCGTTGTCGACTTCGTCCTGCGCCATCTCGATGGCACCTTCGTGGTGCATCGTCATCTGTTCGAGGAACAGTCGCGACGCCTCCGCGCCGGTAGCCGCTTCCAGCGCCGCCATGTCGTCGTCGCTCATCATGCCGCCGCCGTGGTCCATACCGTCCATGGAGCCGGTGTCGTTGTCGGCACCCCACTCGTCAAGCCATGACTGGAGCTGGTCGATCTCGGGCTGCTGGGCGGCTTTGATGTCGGATGCCAGGGTGAGGACACCCGGGTCGATGCCTTCCTTGTCCAGGATCATGTCGGACATTCCGACTGCTTGTTCGTGGTGCGGGATCATCATCTGCGCGAACATCACATCCGCGTCGTTGAAGTCTGCGGTCGCCGCGGACGAGGAGGACGGGGCGGAGCTGTTGCTGTGGTCCATGCCGGGCATGGACTCTGAGCCGGAGCCGCCGGCGCAGCCTGCGAGGGTGAGCGCAGCGGCGAGGGTGAGTGCGGCGGTCGCGGTGGTACGAATCTTCATCATGGTTCTCCAATACAGGGGTACGTGAAAGCAGCGCCGGTCAGGATGACGGGCGTGCGGGTGCGGGAACCGGGGCAAGAGGCCGGTTCGGACGCATCACGTACGGCTGATGCAGAGAACGGTGAGTGAAGGCGGATGTAGGGCCGGCCTGACAAACAGCGCCGACACGGCCAAGGGTCTCGGTCGCGGGAGGATCGACAACCATCGCCTGACCGCCCCGGGCCGCGCCAGCAACAGCACGGTCGCCAGAAGTGCCAGGACGCACGCCATCGCGAGCATGTCGGAGTGCGCGCTACCGCAATCCGCGCACGCCTCATCGGTTGCCGTGGATCCGGCGTGGTGGTCGCCGGAACCGGTCGAGGCGGTAGAGGTAACGCTGGCCGGGTGACCGGTGTCGGTCGCGGTGTGGGCGTTGAGGGAGTGCATGGCCAGCAGGCCCACGATGACCGCGCCGGTGACCGCGATGAGCAGCAGCAGCGTGCGGGCCACAGTCCGGCCTGCGTGGAGCCGGTCCGTCAGTGCGATCAGCGACATGTCACCTCCCCTTCCCTTCCACGCTACGTCAGACCGGTCAGCGTCGGATAACCGCGTCGGGGGTGAGATCCAGCCGGCGTAGCAGCTGAGCGTTGAGGGCGACGACGATCGTGGACAGCGACATGAGGATCGCGCCGACCGACATCGGTAGCACGAAACCGATCGGGGCGAGGATGCCGGCGGCCAGGGGCACCGAGATGAGGTTGTACCCGGCAGCCCACCAAAGGTTCTGCTTCATCTTCCGGTAGCTGGCGCGGGACAGCTCGATGACCGAGAGCACCGAGCGGGGGTCGTCGCTGGCCAGGATGACCCCGGCCGAGGCGATCGCGACGTCCGTGCCGGCGCCGATGGCGATACCGACATCCGCCTGGGAGAGTGCGGGTGCGTCGTTCACGCCGTCGCCGACCATCGCGACCTTGCGGCCCTCATCTTGCAGCTGCTTCACCTTGGACGCTTTGTCCTCCGGTCGCACGCCGGCGAAGAACCGGTCGATGCCTAGTTCAGCGGCCACGGATGCGGCGACGGCTTCGGCGTCGCCGGTGATCATCACGACCTGTACGTCGCGGGCGTGGAGTGCGTCGATTGCCTGGCGGGACTCGGGTCGGATTTCATCGGCCAGCCGGAGCGCACCGGCGACCTTCCCGTCGATGAGGACGTGCAGGATGATCGCACCTTCCTCACGCCAGGGGTCCGCGATCGGCAGCTCCTGGCCGCCGGTCTGCTCGAGCAGGTACGGTCCGCCCACCTGCACGACCTGGCCGTCGACGTTCGCGCGGACACCGACCGCGGGTGAGGACTCGAAGTCCGTCGACCTGGGCACGGACAGGTTCTTCTCCCGGGCGGCGGTGGCGATGGCGCGGGCGAGCGGATGCTCGGAATCGGACTCCGCGGCGGCCGCGAGAGCCATCAGCCGGTCTGCGTCGATTCCGTCGACCGGTTCGACAGCGGTGACGGCGGGGGCGCCCTTGGTGAGGGTGCCGGTCTTGTCGAATAGCACCGTGTTCACGGTGCGCATGCTCTCCAGCGCGAGACGGTCCTTGATCAGGACCCCGCCGCGGGCGGCGCGCTCGGTGGCGATGGACACCACCAGTGGGATAGCCAGGCCCAGGGCGTGCGGGCAGGCAATCACCAGCACCGTGATCGTGCGGATTACCGCGTCATCGGGCAGCCCGACGGTGGTCCACACGACGGCGGTGATTGCCGCGGCGGTCAGCGCGAACCAGAACAGCCAGCCGGCGGCACGGTCGGCGAGGCGCTGCGCTTTCGAGGACGAGTTCTGCGCCTCGGTGACCAGTCGTTGGATGCCGGCGAGGGCGGTGTCCTCGCCGACAGCGCTGATCTCGACGCGGATGCCGGAGTCGGTGGCGACGGTGCCGGCAACGACCGCGTCCCCGTCGCCGCGGCGCACGGGCTTGGATTCGCCGGTGATCATCGACTCGTCCATGCTCGCCGAACCCTGCACCACCCAACCGTCAGCGGGAACCCGTCCGCCGGGGCGGACCACGACGACGTCACCGACCTGCAGGTCAGCGGGAGCGACGGTGACGGTGGTGTCCCCGTCTACCTTCTCCGCCTCGTCGGGGAGGAGCGCGGCGAGGGAGTCCAGTGCCGAGGTGGTCTGCGCGAGCGACCGCATTTCGATCCAGTGACCGAGGAGCATGATGACGATCAGTAGCGCCAGCTCCCACCAGAAGTCCAGCTCGTGATCCAGCAGCCCGAGGCTCGCCCCCCATGACGCGATGAACGCGACGGTGATCGCCAGCCCGATCAGCAGCATCATGCCGGGCTTGCGGGCTCGTAGCTCGCTGACGGCGCCGGTCAGGAACGGGGCACCACCCCACACGTACATAACGGTGCCGAGAACCGGGGAGATCCACCCCACCCACGCTGCGTCGGGGAGGGAATAGCCGAGCAGCATCGAGAACATGCCCGAGAACGCCACGACCGGGACCGCGAGGATCAGGTTGATCCAGAACAGTCGCCGGAACCGTGCGACGTGGTCCGCGCCGTGCCCGGCGTGCCCGCCATGACCACCGTGCTGCATCCCCGTGTGCTCGCTGCTGTGTCCCCCGTGAGCACTGTCTTGCGGTGATGCGTGGTGAGCATGGGGGTCGCCGACGGTGTCGGGCTCGGCGACGGTCTCGCGGTGTCCCTGCGCGGTGTCATCTCCACCTCCACCGGTAGCCGTGGAGTGGTGTGCGTGGCGGTCGTGCTGACTCATGGTGAGCTTCCTTCCACTGTTCGCATCCGACAGATGCAGGTCAGACCCCGGCGGAAACGCGGGCTGGTTCGGAGATGGCGGTCGTCGAGCTCGCCGGGATGGGGCGGAACCCGCGCAGGCGCAGGCTGTTGGTGACGACGAACACCGAGGACAACGCCATCGCCGCGGCAGCGACCAGAGGGTTGAGCAGGCCGGCGATCGCGACCGGGATCGCCGCGGCGTTGTACGCGAACGCCCAGAACAGGTTGCCCTTGATGGTCCCCAGGGTGCGGCGTGCCAGTCGGATGGCGTCGGCGACCACCAGCAGGTCGCCGGAGACGACGGTGATGTCGCTCGCAGCGATCGCGGCATCCGTTCCGCCGCCCATCGCCAGCCCGAGGTCGGCGGCAGCGAGAGCGGCAGCGTCGTTGACCCCGTCACCGACCATCGCCACTACACGCCCGTCGCTCTGTAGCTGGCGAACTACGTCGAGTTTCCCGGCCGGGGTGATCCCGGCGTGTACCTGGTCGATGCCGACCTGTCGAGCGATCTCGCGGGCAGCCCCGTCGTTGTCGCCGGTGAGCAGCACCGGGGTCATGCCCAGCGCACGGAACCGGGCGACCGCTTCGGCGCTGGTGGGCTTGACCGTGTCGGTGACCGCGATGATGCCCAGGTGGGTGCCGTCACGACCAATGGCGACGACGGTCGCTCCTCCGGCTTCCAGGGCGGCGGCGTCGTGCTGCAGCTGCGTAGCGGGGTGGATGCCCCACTGCTCCTGCAGCCAGGACGGACGGCCGGCGACGACGAGTGAGCCTGCGACGATGCCCTGCACCCCGAACCCGGCGTGAGAGTCGAACGTCTGCGCCGGCGAGACAGTGACGGTCTCGGCGACGATCGCGCGGGCGACCGGATGCTCCGACCCGGACTCGACAGCGGCAGCCGCGGCCAGCAGTTCCTCACGGGTGATCCCGGGGGCGGAGTGGACGGCGGTGACGGCCATGGTGCCGGTGGTGACGGTGCCGGTCTTGTCGAGCACGATCGTGTCGACTTTGCGGGTCTGCTCCAGCACCTGCGGTCCCCGGATCAGGATGCCGAGCTGTGAGCCGCGGCCGGTGCCCACCAGCAACGCGGTAGGAGTCGCCAACCCGAGCGCGCACGGGCAGGCGATGATGAGCGTCGCGACCGCGGCGGTGAACGCCAACTCCATGGACCCGCCGAGCAGCAACCAGCCGATGAACGCGGCGATGGCCAGCAGGATCACGATGGGAACGAAGATCCCGGACACCCGGTCGGCGAGACGCTGCACTCGGGCTTTCCCGGTCTGCGCTTCCTCCATCAGTCGCCGCATCCGGGCCAGTTCGGTGTCGGCGCCCACGCGGGTGATCTCCACCGTGAGCCGGCCGCCGACGTTGACCGTCGCGCCCACCACACGAGAACCCACACCGACCTCGACCGGGGCGGATTCGCCGGTGAGCATACTCGCGTCGATCGCAGAGGACCCGTCGATGATGAGTCCATCGGAGGGGATCTTCTCCCCCGGCCGGACCAGGACGGTATCCCCGACGATCAGTTGACTGACCGGAACTCGTCGTTCTACGCCGTCGACGAGTTGGACGGCATCTTTCGCGCCGAGCTCGAGCAGGGCGCGCAACGCTTCGGAAGACGACTTGCGGGCGCGGGCCTCGGCGTACCGGCCGGTGAGGATGAACACCGTCACCAGGGCGGCGACTTCGAGGTAGATCTCGTGCCCGCCTGCCTGCGGGGTGCCAATGAGAGTGAATGTCATCGTCATCCCGGTCATGCCGGCGCCACCGAAGAACAGGGCGTACAGCGACCACCCGAACGCGGCGATCACCCCGACACTGATGAGCGTGTCCATGGTCGCGGCGCCGTGTCGGGCATTGACCGCCGCGGCACGATGGAACGGCCATGCTCCCCATACCGCCACCGGGGCGGTGAGGGTGAGCGCCAGCCACTGCCAGTAATCGAACTGCAGCATAGGAACCATCGACAGCACCGCGACGGGCGCGGACAGAGCGGTGCTGATCAGCAGACGCTGCCGCAGCGACACCAAGTCGCGGTCCACCGGCGTACCTGGTTCACCCGTGACCTCAGCGACCGGCGGTGCAGGGAGTGCCGCCTGGTAGCCTGCGGATTCAACCGCGGCAATCAACGTGGCCGAGTCGACGTCCTCACCGCGCACGCGAGCTTTCTCGGTGGCGTAGTTGACGGTCGCTTCCACACCGGGGAGCTTGTTGAGCTTGCGCTCGATCCGCGTCGCACACGACGTGCAGGTCATCCCGGTGATGTCGAGCTCGACATCGACCGTGCTCATGCGGGGGCGCTCGCTAGAGAGTAGCCAGCATCCTCGACGGCGGCCTGCACCGCGGCGGTATCGATGGGCGTCGCGCTGTGGATCGTGACTCTGGATATGCCGCCGGCGTTCAGATCCACCGCGACGCTTTCGACACCATCGATCGCGGACAGCTCCTCTGTGACGCTCGACACGCAGTGCGAGCACGTCATCCCGGCTACAAGGACGTCTGTGGTGACCGCGGCGGAGGTGGATGCGGACGCGTCCGTCGTCGAGGAAGTGGTGACGCAACACGCGCAGCTCGCGTTGATGTCCTTCAGGCCCAGGTCAATGCTTTCGGTCATGGCGTGCTCCTCTTTAGAGTGCGTGCGGTTAGGAACGGACGAGGCGGGCGATCGCATCGTTGGCCTCACGGATCTTCTCGGCGGCAACTTGGCCACCTTCGGCACTCGCCTCCGCGACGCAGTGGCTCAGATGATCACCCAGAAGCGAGAGCGCGACTGTCTCCAAAGCTTTCGTCGCCGCGGACACCTGCGTGAGGATGTCGATGCAGTATTTGTCTTCATCGACCATCCGCGCGATGCCGCGCACCTGGCCCTCGACCCGGCGTAGCCGCTTCTGCAGATCGTCCTTATTACCCTCGTATCCGTTCACATCTATACCATACCCCCCTAGGGTATGATAGGCAACAGGCGAGAGCGGATTCTACGGTTCAGTACAGATTTTCCTGCATTCAGCATCCGCTGTATAGTTTCGTCATGACCGCCACCGCGACACACACCGCGGCACTGGCCCGCCTCGGCCACGCCCTCTCTGACTCCACGCGCACGGGCGTCCTGTTGGCGCTGCGAGAAGCTCCCGCCTATCCCTCCGACCTGGCAGATGCTCTCGGCGTCTCCCGACAGGTCATGTCGAACCAGCTGGCGTGCCTGCGTGGCTGCGGCCTCGTCGAGGCCGTGCCCGATGGGCGACGCACCTGGTACCGACTTGCGGACGCTCACCTGTCCCCCGCCCTTGACGAGCTGCTGCGCGTCGTCCTCTACGTCGAGCCCGGCTGCTGCGCCGGAGAGAGCTGCACCTGCGCATGACGACCACCGCTTCCCGGCTCACTGACGATCGCCGGCTGGTTCTGCAACGCCGCATCCGCTGGATCGTCACCGCGACGATCGCCTACAACCTGGTCGAGGCCGTGGTCGCGATCGCCGCCGGCACGGTGGCATCGTCAGCCGCGCTAATCGGATTCGGCCTGGACTCGACGATCGAAGTTCTGTCGGCGGCCGCGGTCGCCTGGCAGTTCACCCGCCGGGATCCCGAGCGGTGGGAGAAGGGCACGCTCCGCGTGATCGCGGCCGCCTTCTTCGCTCTCGCTGCGTACGTCACGGTCACTTCGGTGCTCGCTCTCGTCGGCCAGGTCGACGTCGAGCACTCGACTCTCGGCATCGTCATCACCGCTCTCAGCGTCGTCATCATGCCGTTCCTCTCCCTGGCTGAACGTCGCGCCGGTCGCGAGCTGGGATCGACCACGGCCGTCGCGGACTCCAAGCAGACACTCATCTGCACATACCTCTCCGCGGCCGTGCTGGTGGGCCTTGTCGTCAACAGTCTCTTTGGCTGGTGGTGGGCCGACGCGATCGCCGGCCTCGTCATCGCTGCCTTCGCGATCCGGGAGGGCATCGAGGCGTGGCGCGGCGACGCCTGCGCCACGTCGGTCGGAATGCTCTTGGAAGACGAGCACGACGACGACGAGCACTACCACCACGAGCACTGAGCCGGGAAGACCGCCGCTAAACCGCTGATCGCAGCGGCCGCCGTTCTCGTCGCCCTCGTCCTCGACGGCCTGATCTACATCCTCATTGACCGCGCGCAGGCACCTGATCCCGCAACGGCCAGCGTCATCCGATCGGACTCACACGTGCTCGATGACGGCGGCACCGACGCTGTAACCATCGTGGAGTTCTTGGACTTCGAATGCGAGGCGTGCGGCGCGTACTACCCCGTTGTCGAAGAGCTGCGCGATAAGTACGCCGGGCGCATCACCTATGCCGTGCGCTACTTCCCCCTGCCCGGCCACTTCAACTCAACCCATGCAGCGGTCGCCGCCGAAGCCGCCGCTCAACAGGGCCGGTTCGAGGACATGTATCACCGGCTGTTCGAGACACAAGCCGAATGGGGCGAGGCCCAGGAATCGCGGGCGGCCCTGTTCCGGGACTACGCCGCGCAGCTCGGGCTCGATCTGGCCGCGTACGACGCCGCCGTTGCCGATCCAGCGACCCAAGATCGGGTGAGCTCCGACTTCGAGGAAGGGCGCGCTCTGGGCATCAGCAGCACCCCGACATTCTTCGTCGACGGGAAGCCGCTCACGATCGAGCGTTGGGACGACCTAGAAACGGCGATCGAAGCCGCGCTCCGAGACTGACTACACTTGCCGCCACGGTGGCGTGAGCCGAGACTGTGTGCCGAAACAGGTTCTCCCGAGAAGGGGGTATCGAGACGGCCCTACGTTTCGGGAGCCCTGTCACAGCGCTGACAGCATCGCACCGGAATCGATCGTTTCCCGACAAGCAGCGACGCACTCCCCCCAATTGCAGCATCACCCGCCCGTGCAAACGCAAGTAGAAGACCCTCACTATCGGGAGTCTCCGGGGGCGTCATCCTCCGCCGGGCAGGTGCTCGAGGTGACCGACGGCTTCGTCGAGCAGTTCGGAGACGTGGTCGTCGAAGAGCGAATAGTGAATGTGCCGGCCGGCGCGCGTGCCGATGACCAGGCTCAGATGCCGCAGCAGCCGCAAATGGTTCGATGTGGTCGTCTGGCCGATGCGCAGATGTTCGCTGAGATCGGTCACGGTGCTCGGCTGAACACTCAGCGCGCTCAGAATGCGCAACCGCACAGGTGATGCCAGTGCCTGCATGATCTCGGCGAGCCGCTCAGCCTCCGCCACCGACAGGGAGCCTGCTTCCCGCCGCGTCTCAATACCGGTCATGTTCATCATTGTGCCTTGGATCACGAGAATCATTTACAAATAAACATATCATGATATTCTGATGTATTCTGATGGGATGACTGCTTCTTCGCCGACGACTAACGCGCCCGCTGCTGAGACGCACGACCATTCCCACGGTTCAGCTCGGTGGGAGCTGTGGTTCGCAATCGCCGCCGGCGTGACCTACGCCGGCGGGATGATCGCCGAGTTTGCGTTGGGACTGCCAATGGTCGGATGGCCGTTGGTGTTCTTCCTCGCCACCTACTTCTTCGGCGGCTTCTTCACGTTCCGCACCGCGATCGCCTCGACGCTGCGCGGCAAGTTCGAGGTCGACTTCCTCATGCTGGTCGCCGCCATCGGCGCGGCCCTCATCGGCCGGTGGGCGGAAGGGGCGGTGCTGCTGTTCCTGTTCAGCCTCGGCCACGCACTCGAGGAATACGCGCTCAGTCGTGCGAGCAAGTCGATCGAATCCCTCGCCGAGCTCGCTCCCCGCAGCGCCCTGGTGCGCCGCGGGGACCAAGAACAGGTGGAGGTGCCGGTGGAGGAGGTCGTCGTCGGCGACATCGTCATCATCCGCCCGAACTCCCGAATCCCCTCAGACGGGTTCGTGATCGCCGGCGTTTCCGCAGTGGACCAGTCCGCGGTCACCGGAGAGTCGATCCCGGTGGAGAAGGAGCCGGTGACCGACCCGGAGCGGGCGATGCGCACCGTCGACACCCTGCCCGTCGCAAACCGAGTGTTCGCCGGCACCGTGAACGGGTCCGGCGTGCTCGAGGTCGAGGTCACCGCGACCGCCGCCGACTCGACGCTCAGCAAGGTCGTCGAACTCGTCCGCTCCGCCGACCAGGCAGCATCCCCGACCCAACAGTTCATCGACCGGTTCCAGCGTTGGTACGTGCCCGCCGTGATCCTCGGCGTTTCCGTGACCCTCCTGTTCTCCTGGTTCGCGTTCGCGCAGCCGTTCCCGGACGCGTTCTACCTCGCGATGACGGTCCTCGTCGCCGCCAGCCCCTGTGCCCTCGCGATCGCAACCCCGGCCGCGGTGCTGGCGGGCGTGGCCCGCGCGGCACGCGCCGGTGTGCTCGTGAAGGGCGGCGCCCCGCTCGAAACGCTCGGACGAGTCAAGGCGATGGCGTTCGACAAGACCGGCACCCTGACCTGGGGTGCCCCCCGGGTGGCATCCGTCACGCCCGCCGACGATATCCCCGAGTCCGAGCTGATCCGCACTCTCGTCGCCGTCGAATCCCTCAGCGATCACCCTCTCGCCGAGGCCATCGTCCGCGACCTCGCGCCCCGCGTCCCCCAGACCGAGCGGCTCACCGCGATCGACCTGAACGCGGTCGTCGGTCGCGGCATCACGGCGATCGTCGACGGCGAGCGGGTCGACGTCGGCAACCTTCGCATGTTCGACGAGCAGCAGCTCACGCTGACCGGCACGCTGACCGACGCGTACACGCAGGCGCGGGACTCCGGGCAGACGCTGATGATCGTCCGCCGTGGCGACCGGTTCCTCGGCATCGTCGGCGTGATGGACGCCTCCCGCGCAGAGTCCGCCCAGGTGCTCAGTGCACTCCGGGGCGCGAACGTGGGGCAACTCGTGATGATCTCCGGCGACAACCAGCGCGTCGCCGACACGGTCGGCCGGGAAGTCGGCGTCGACACCGCGATCGGTGAGCTGCTCCCCGAGGACAAAGTCACTCGGATCACCCGCCTCGCCGAAACTCACCGACCGATCGCGATGGTCGGCGACGGCGTCAACGACGCCCCCGCGATGGCACGCGCCGACGTCGGCATCGCAATGGGCGCCGCCGGCTCCACCGTCGCGTTGGAGACCTGTGACATCGCGTTGATGAGCGATGATCTCGGTCGTGTCCCGTTCGCGGTGCGGCTCAGCCGTGCGACCAGCCGGATCATCCGGCAGAACCTCATCGCCAGCCTCGCGATCGTCGCGTTCCTCATCCTCGCCACCTTCCTCGGGCTGAACATCGGAGCCGTCGTGCTCATCCACGAAGGCTCCACCCTCATCGTCGTCGCCAACGCCCTCCGCCTGCTCAACTTCGAGCGCGGCAAGGAGCACCACGGCATCGACCACGAAGACAGACCGACTGCTTGAAGCAGGACTCGCGCGCTGGTGGAATGGGCAGGATGATCACGCCCAGCCCGCGCCTGCCACGATCACTAGCGCGACGGGCCGTTGGCGCGTCGATGATTGCGCCGGGAGCGATCGCAAGCCTCCTTGCAGTTCAACAATTCGCAGGACTCCCACAGGTCACCGGCACTGACCCTGGCCACCTCATTACGCGAGACATCTATCGATACAGCCGAAACCCTCAATACGTCGGCCTGGTTGTTGCGCTCACCGGTCTCGCCTTGCTCCGCCCATCCGCGCGGGCATTTCTGCTGGCGGCGATCCTGGCTGCGGTGTACGGAACATGGGTGCCGTGCGAAGAAACGTACCTCGAACGTCACTTCGGCGCCCGCTACGTCCGCTATCGTCGAGCCACCCCGCGCTGGTTCGGAGTTCCGTACCGCAACACAGACACGAGACGCGACTAGTGGACGGATTCGGGCTGGTGCTCATGCTGGCGGCAATGCCAGCGGCGGGTAATTTCCTCGGCGCGGTCTTCTCCGAGTTCTTCAACGTCTCGGATCGCTACCTCAGCCTCGCGCTGCACCTGGCCGCAGGAATCGTAATCGCCGTCGTCGGCCTTGAACTCATGCCCGAAGCTCTCCAAGGACCGTCACCATGGATTCCGATCCTCGCGTTCCTTGGCGGAGGTGTTGTCTACCTCGGCATCGAGCGCGCCATCAGTTTCCTGCGAACGCGTCTGCAAGGCAGAGAAGAACGCACAGGCCCGTTAGCAATTTTCGCCGGCGTCTCCCTGGACCTGTTCAGCGACGGCGTCATGATCGGCACCGCTACAGTTCTGAACCCGAACCTTGGTCTTCTACTCGCCCTAGGACAGGTGCCCGCCGATCTGCCGGAAGGATTCGCTGCTGCAGCCACCTTGCGCCATGCCGGCCTATCTCGCCGCACCCGAATTCTGATGGCACTGGGCTTCACCATACCAATCCTCGTCGGAGCATCCCTCGGTTACTTCGCGCTTCGTGCAGCACCCGAAATCCTCACCCTGTCTGTGCTCGCGCTCACCGGGGGCGTGCTCACCTGCGTCGTCATTGAAGACATGATCGCCGAAGCACACCGCAACGACACCAGCTCGTTCGACGCCATAGCCCTCACCAGCGGCTTCGCCCTGTTTGCCCTCATCACCGTCTACGTCGCGGGATAGGTCGGCAGCGGTATACCTCCGCTGCGGCGCGCCCATTTACCTGCTTGTTACCCAGCAGGAGTGCACCGTACCCGTCGTAGCCTGCGCGAGCGTCGGGACTGTCTCCACGACGGCTCGCGTGACCTCCTCGGACGCGGGGTATTCGATGACACGCCAACCAACGATGCCGAAGTCCTCGTCCAGCGCCTGCACAACACACGCGAACGACGTCCCGGCGGGCGGGGTCACCTGAAACGACACCGTCACGGTGCGAGCATCGACCAGCTCGTAACCGGTCTCGTCGAACCCGACATCATCGAGCGAGTTCGAGATAGTCAGCCACGAAAGCCCGGCGACAGAAAGGGCAGCCACCGTCGCGACGGTGATCCAGAACACACGGCGGCGGATGGGCCGCGGGGCACGACCGTAGCGGTCGGCGAGCTCTTCATTCGTCGTCATGCGGCGCGCTCTATCTGTGGCTGCGAGCGTCTCGGTCGGCGAGCTCGGCGAGGCGTGCGTTGTATGCCTCGAGTTCGGCCTCGCCGGTGCGGTCGGCGTGCCGGTCTCGGCGCTTGGTCTCACGGGCGTCGCTGCGGCTCCACTGGATCGCGACCGTGATCGCGAGGGTCAGGGTGGGAATCTCGCCGATCGACCAAGCGATGCCGCCACCGGTGTACTGATCCTCGAGCGGTGTGGCACCCCAGGTGCGGCCCATCGCGCCGAACCAGTCGGCAACCATGAGCCCCGACTGCATCATGATGGCGATGCCGAAGAAGGCGTGCGTCGCCATCACGCCGATGAGCAGCAACAACCGGCCGGCGTAAGGTAGCCGCCACGGCACCGGGTCGACGCCGATCAGGGAGAGCGCGAACAGGTATCCGGTGATGAGGAAGTGCGCGATCATCCACTGGTGCCCGAGGTGGTCGGCCAGTGACCAGCGGAACAGGTCGGTGTAGTAGAACATCCACAGCGACCCGATGAACAGACCCGCCGCGGCGAACGGGTTCGTCAAGATGCGGGCGACGGGCGAATGCACGGCCCACAGGATCCACTCGCGCCCACCACGGGTGCCGTCGTCGCGTTTGCGGATCGCGCGGGCGGCGAGGGTCACCGGGGCGCCGGCGACCAGCAGCACCGGGATCGCCATCGTGAGCAGCATGTGGCCGACCATGTGCATGCTGAACAGGTAGTCCTGGTAGACGTTGACGACGCCGCCGGTGACCCAGACCAGCAGCAGCATGCCGGCGACCCACATGATCGTGCGGTACACCGGCCACGTGTCGCCGCGGCGGCGCAGCCGCCACAACCCGGCCAGGTAGAAGAAGATCGCGAACCCGGCGATCACCGCCCACAACAGGTCCACGTTCCACGCGGTGACCCACCGTTCAATCGTGAGCTCCGGGGGCAGCGGCGCACCCGTGAGGCGTTCCGCCGACGAGGGGTTCTCGGGAAGCGGTGCCGGGTTCGGCGGTGGCGTGCGGGCCAGCGCGGCGGCGGCGCCGCTGGCCACGCCCATCAGCGCCAGCTCCAACGCGATGAGTGTCCAGAACGGCCGGGATGCTTGATCGGAAGTACGCATCCTGCCGATAAGTCGCGCCCGATACCACGCCCCGAAAAGTCCCAGTCCACACAGCGCGGCGACCTTCACTGCCAGGATCGCCCCATAGGGGGAAAGCAGATCAGACCACTGCTGCAGGCCGATCGCGGCGCGCACCGTGCCGGACACGGCGACGAGCACGAAGGCGCCCAGAGCGATGCTCGAGTAGCGGGCGACGACATCGGGGATGCGGCGGCGGTCGAGGACGGGGCGGGCGACGACGAGCAGCAGAAGACCACCGAGCCACACCGCGGCGGCGATGATGTGCAGGATGAGCGCCATCATCGCCTCGTGGTGGAAGGCGTCATCGCCGGTGTGCCCCTGCGTCCCCATCGGCACGAGCGATGCCACCGCCACCAGGGCGACCAGAAGCGTTCCCGTCCAGGACCGCACCGCGAAGGTCAGCACGGTGAGGGCGGCACCGGCGACCGTGGTGATCAGCCATGTCCGGCCGACCTCGAGTTCGACGAGGAAACGTCCCAACTGGGAGCCGAACTGGGGGCCGGCGTCGATCGTCGGGTTGAACACGCTGAGGAATGTGAGGAACCCGGTCGCGCCGGCAGCCACGGTGAACAGTGTCGCGGAGATCGACGCGGTATCGACGGCGACATCGAACGCGCGTTCCCCGGTCCGCAGCGTGAACAACGCGGTCACGAGAACACCGACCATGCCCGCGGCCGCGAGATTCACAACCAGTTTCGCAACCGGCAGTCCCCAGCGCACGGCCGGGCCGGCGTCGCCCAGCGGGATCGGCGCTGCACCCCCACCGAACCACAACGCCCCGACCAAGGCGATGAGTGCGACCCCGACGAGGATCGCAGGCCCGGCGACCCGCAAGAAGCGAGGAGTCATTCCTGTCGCGGGCGGCGTGACCGCTGTCCGCGTTCAGAGTCGCCCGCGCGCGTGGTGGCGGGAATCGAGCGTGTGGGGGTCATCTGGGTGCTTTCGGTTCGGGCAGCGGTCGGAGCAGGGGCGCAGGGGTCAGGTGAGCCCGGAGTAGGAGTGCAAACCCTGGAAGAACATGTTCACGATCGTGAAGTTGAACAGCACCGCGACGAACCCGATGATGGACAGCCAGGCGGAGCGGGTGCCGCGCCAGCCGCGGGTCGCGCGGGCGTGGATGTAGCCGGCGTAGAGCACCCAGATCACGAACGTCCACACCTCCTTGACATCGAACCCCCAGTAGCGGCCCCAGGAGTCGTTGGCCCAGATCGCGCCGGCGATCAGGGTAAACGTCCAGAACACGAACCCCACGATCGCGAAGCGGTACGCGAGGGACTCGAGCGCATCCGCGCTGGGCAGAGTCCGCAAGAAGCCTGGACCGTGTATACGAGCGGTATCGGCGGATGCTCGGCTGCGGCGTTCCCGACGAGTCTGTAGGAGCTGCGTGACGGAGATACCGCAGGCGATCGCGAACAGGGCGGTGGCTAGTGAGGCGACGAAGACGTGGATGACCAGCCACACGCTCTTGAGCGGATCCATCAGCGGAACGACCTCGACGTAGAACGAGATCGTCGCCCCGCCCAGTAGTAGCACCACCATGCAGATCAGGAACCCACCGAGGAAGCGCAGGTCGTAGCGGCGCAACACCAGCAGGTAGACGGCGACGATCAGCGTCGTGCCAGTCAGCGCGAACTCGTACATGTTCGCCCACGGCACCCGTTCCGCCGCGACCCCTCGGAGAATCGCACCAGCTAGCTGGAATAGAAACCCCAGGACGGTCAGAGACGTCCCGATCCGCGCCCACAGCAATCGGGGCCGTTGCCTAGGAGGCGTGTGAATAGTGTTACCCATGCCGCCGCGGCGGCTCTGGCCAAGATGGCTTACCCGTGAGCCGGCGTTAACCATCGCCGGCTCCGGCTGCGGGACGCTGGCGCTAGCGGACCGTTGGGCAAGATCGATGGTGTAGGCGATGAACGCAAGCACGTAGGTAGCGATCGCTGTCCACACCAGCAGTAGTGAAATGCTGTCGAGAGCGAGCGTTTCTGATCCAGTCACAGGAAGGTCTCATTCCTTATTGTTCGGCCAGGGGGCTACCCCACCTGAGTCGGAAGCGGAGTGCGTGGGTGGTTCCTGAGAGCTAGCCCGCGTTCACTTCGAGCCAGGCCAGTGAGTCAACAGCCGTGCCGTTGACATAGACCTCGAAGTGAAGATGGTTTGCGGTGGAACGGCCGGTGCTCCCCACCAGCCCTACTGTCTGTCCTGCGCTGACCGTGTCGCCAGCTACCACCTGGCGGCTTCCCGTTTGCATGTGGGGGTAAACGGTCTTGACTGTTTGACCATCGAGCTGGGATTCCACAACAACGGTGACGCCGTAGGCGCCATATCCATCCTGTGAAACGGTGACCACCCCATCCAGGGCAGTGAATACGCGGGTTCCACCAGCTGCGACCATATCGGTACCCATGTGGGCACCCCCTCGGGCGCCGAAGCGGTCGGTAACTCGGAATGGCCCTCCTACCGGCCACCGGACATCACCGCTGCCCTCCGGAACGACATAGTCTGCCGCAGGCAACGCAGCTGTCGCGGTTGCTGCGGCTCTCGCGCGAGCCGCAGCAACCTCTGCGGCCCGCTGTTGGATAATTTCCTCCCGAGTCGTGGCTGAATAGCTCTCCCGCTCAAACTTGGCCGGCCCACCCTCAGAAGCGACAATAAGCGATTGCGCGTCTTCTTCAGCGACTTGTGAAAGTGTCCTCGGAGCGGGGTCGCTTTGCGACCAGGCACTGTATGCCGGTGCAATCGCGGTTGTCAGCATGCCAACGACCATTGCGGAAGCCGTCAACGATTGCACACGTCTGCCATGGGGGGCGAGCATTCGTGGCGACGCTGGCTTCCGGACAGCACTCTTTCTGGCTCGGGCAGTTCCTCGTAGTTCTCGACGCAGAGGTGGTTGTGATTCCGCACTGTTTGGGTTCATGTTTCTCCTAGTCTGCTCGCGGCTAAAGAGCGACCCCTCGGGCGCTGAGGAAAGCAGCGGGATCGACAGGCGCTTCGTTGAGATACACCTCGAAGTGAAGGTTGCAGCCGAATGCTGTGCCAGTACTGCCCTCACGACCAATAAGAGTTCCAGCGTCGACGCGTTGCCCATAGCGCACGTGATACCCACCATCGCGAATGTGTGCATATCCGGTGCCGACGCCATCCCCGTGGTCGACCTTGATGTAATTGCCGTATCCGCCGTTGTACCCGGCGTAGACGACGGTGCCGGAGGCTGCTGCGTAAATTTCCGCACCGCACCCGCCGCTGAGGTCTACCCCGTAGTGGTTGCTGCTCGAACAGTAGCTCGGACCGCACTGAGACGTGCGGGGCCCAAACCTGGATGTGAGCCCACCTGCTGTGGGTCTCGTCCAGCCAGAATTGGTCACCCCTCGAGAACCCCCCAACCTCTCGGCCGCGGCACGCTCTGCTTGTCGCTTCTTCTCTTCGGCGCGAGCAGCGGCAACCCCCAGTTGATATGCAGCGGCTGTCTTGGCCCGCGTATCTCTGAGAGCTGCAAGCTGGGCCTCTAGGTCCAAAAGGTGGCTGGACTGCGTATCCAAGGCCTCACTTGCGGCGTCCGCCGCACGCTGAGACCTGGTCATGGCACGCTCAGCTGACCTCTGAAATTGGTCCCGTTCTTGCCTCGCGACTTCTGCTTGGTCTGCCAAGCTCTGGGCGGCATCGCGCGCAGAAACTGCATTCGCGTAAGCGGCCTGGTTCTTCTCAAGCAGTTTCTCCATCACACCCAGCCGGGACAGCAGCTCCTCTGCTCTATCTGTCGAGCCGGAGACAAACAGCTTGATGGAACTGGAATCACCCCCGTCGCGGTACAACTGAGACGCGAGCCGGCCAGCGGTAACCGCGGCGGCTTCCGCCGTCTGAGCTTGCGCCGTCGCTTGAGACTGCAAAGTATCTGCTCGCAGAGCCGCCGCGAAGGACGCCTGCTGCGCACGATAAAAATCGTCAGCTGCAGTCGCTGCATCCTCCCGGGTGCTCGACACCTCCTCTTCGAGAGCACGAATGAGTGACTGAATTTGCTGCACCTTTTTCGCTGTCTCAGACTCACTCGCTCTCGCCGCCTCCACCTCTTCCCACGACGGATAATCGGTTACAGACGCACCAGCCGGCAGATTCCCCGTAGTTGTAACGAGAGCAGCAAAACCTGTTGCAACAACCGCCAGCAGGCCACGCCGACTCATGCGGTCATGGAGCATGTTGGATGCCACTCCATAAATTGACCGAACTTCTTCCCGTCTAGACACTGGTGCTAGGCCCATCGCGCGCTGTTTCCTTTGCCTTCGTGCGTGCCACCAGCCGAGAGCGCGTGCCTTCGTGATGAGAGGCCTAGCGCTGCCAGGATGGTGCCGCTACCTAGGACGAGTGGGAACGAGAGCCATGGTCCTAACCGGACGCCAGGGGTAACGCCCTCTCGCAAAGGGACTGTGGTTATGGCGGCGCCGGTTGTGTCGACGTCGAGGCTGTCGAGAGTGGTGCCGTCCGGGGCGATCACCTGGCTGGTGCCCACCGTGGAGACGTTGACGACGGCACGGCCGGTTTCGATGGCGCGCATCCGGGCGAACGCGAGCTGCTGCAGGTTCTCGTCGGTGCCACGGAAGTCGGCGTTGTTGGTCTGGAACACGAACACCTCCGCACCGGCCCTGACCGCGTCCCAGATGACGGTGTCGTAGATCACGTCGAAGCAGATCGCCAACCCCACCCCGACGTCCCCGACCTGCACAAGCGGCGGGTTACTGCCGGGGGTGTACTCGCGTTGGATCAGCCCGACCAGGTCGGGGGCGATCAGCTCGTAGAACCACCGGTCCGGCACGTACTCCCCGAACGGGACCGGGTTGACCTTGTCGTGCCACTGCCTCCCGGCAGGGTCCGCGGTCCATAGCAAGGAGGTGTTGAACACGTCGGCGCCGCGGGTGGTGGCGGCGTTCATCAGCAACGGCGCCCCCGCGGCTTTCACGACCCGGTCCAGGCCGGCAGCTGTGGCCGGGGCGTTCAGGGGGTCGGCATCGACGCCGCCTTCCGGCCAGGCCAGAAGATCCATCGGCTGCCCGTACAGCGGCACGGTGGCGGCCGTCTGTGCGGCGAGGACCTCGCCGGGGGTCTTGTCGTCGAAGTACCCGGTGGGGCCGTTGCCCTGCACCCAGCCGACCCGAAACTCCCCGGCCGGCGCGGTGGGGAACTGCGGCGCGATGACCAGGAGAGCGGCGATGCTCACGGCGGGGTGCAGTCCCACTAGGAACCGGATGCCGCCGGCACGGATCCATTGCACCCCTGCGGCGCACACCACGACGATCAACAGGGACAGGCCGGTCACGCTCGTCCACGACGCGACTTCGGCGAGTGGGCCGCCCACTTGGGTCATCCCGACCCTGGCCCACGGGAACCCGGAGTACGGCCATGCGCCCATCACCACCTCCCGGGACGCCCACAGTCCCCCGATCAGCGGCGGGACAGCGAGGAGCTGCACGAGACCCCGGGCCGGGTAGCGTGCTGCCCACCGGTAGGCGAGGGCGATCGGCACCGCCCCGACGCCGAACAGGGCCGCTTCCAGCCCGGCGAGGGCAAGCCACGGCACCGGGCCGAGGAACTCCCCCACCCACATCAGATGGGTCGTGTAGAACACGGCGCCGAAGACGGTGCCGACCAGCAACGCCCCGCCGATGCTGCGGCCGATCAGGGCCACCAGGGCGACCGTGACACTCACGAACGTCACCGGCCACCACCCCACCGGTGCGGAGGCGAGATCCAGCAAGAGGCCGGCGGCCGCGGATGCCAGCACCGCCGCCCACACCGGCAGCGACCATGCCGCAACGGTCCGCTCCGGCGCGGCGGCCGGGGCAGGGGTCGGCAGGGGCGTGCGCATAGGTCAGGTGTCTTTCTGGTGGAGTCGGGTGAGGTAGTCGTTGTAGGCGTCGAGCTCGGGGTCGCCGTGCGCGTCGGCGCGGCGGTCGGCGGCTGCGGCTTGGGCGGTGTCGTCGCGGAACCAGCGGTGCATGACGTAGATGAGCATCAACAGGGTGGGGGCCTCGCCGTAGGACCAGGCCAGCCCGCCGGCGATACCCTGGTCCTCGATCGGGTCGATGCCCAACGCGCTCGTCGGGCCGACGAACCCGTCGATGAGAGTGGTGGTGGCCATCATCAGGAAGACACCAAAAAAGGCGTGCAGGGCCGCTTCGGCGAACACGTCCAGGGCGCGGCCGCCGTGGCTCATCCGCACCGGCAACGGGTCAGAGGACAGCACCGGGATGGTGAACAGCATCCCGGTGCTGAGGAATCCGACCTCGAGGAGGGTGTGCCCGGTGATGGTGGACAGGATCGGGTCGGCGAAGTTCGCCAGATACAGGCCGTAGAACGCAGCCAGGTACAGCGGCACCGCCAGCCACGGGCTGAGCAGCCACCGTGCAGTGCGGCTGCGCAGCCCGGCATGCGCGACACGCAGCACCAGCAGGCCCGCTCCGCGGTGCGGGGTAGCGCGCAGCAGCAAGGTGCCGGGAGAACCGAGGACCAGCAGCGGAGGGATCGCCATCATCAGGGTGAGCTGCTGAAACATAAACACCGAGAACAGCGCGTACCCGTAGTTCTCCACCGCCAGCCCGGTCACCGCGGCAAGGGCAATACAACCCAGTAGGAAGCTGGCCGTCCGCCAGACCGGCCAACCGCGCCCGCGTACCCACATCCGGACCGCGCCGGCCAGGTAGGCGGCCGCGAGGAATCCCGCGATGAGCAGCAGCACCGGAGCAGGGAGCGGGGCCGGGGTGAGAAACCCTACCAGGGTCGGTGGGGCATCCGGGATCCAAACGTTCATCACCGCTCCCCCCCACTGTCACGCTCCGAATCGAGGGTCTGCGCGTGGCGGGTCGCGAACTCCTCGACGGCGCGCACCAAAGTAGGGTCTTCGCCGCGCGCCAGTCCCGCGTACTCGACGTGCACACCATCCGGGGTGGTGCGGGCTTTCACCCAGAGCCGACGGCGGGGCACAAACAGGCCGGCGAACAGGCCGAGGGTGGCAAGGACGGAGAACATAAGCACCCAGCCGCTGCTGGGGTCTCGTCGGATCTGCAGCGACGCGAACCGCTTCACCGGCTCCTCCGCCGTGATTTCCTCCCAGGTGATGGTGCCCCACCCGTTCGGCAGATCGACGGTGGCGCCGGGGGTGAGCTCTAGGGAGTCGGCGCCGGTGTCGCCGCCAGTGTGCTGGGTAAGACCGTCGACCTCGAGCGTGTACACCGACCTCGGAGTGCCGTCGTCGATACCGAGATCTCCACTGAACACGTTGAGGGTGAGCACAGGGTTGACCACGTCGGGGTAGACGGAAGTGAACGCGCCGGAGGGCAGCACCCCCTGGGTCGGGTAGAAGAACCCGACCAGCCCGACCTGTTCGGGCAGCCCGTCCGGGATCTTGATGATCCCCAGCGAGGTCATGTTGGAGTCCTGCGGCAGGAACGGCTGCGACTCGCGATACACCACCTCGCCAGCAGCATCGCGGACCGTGAGGGTGGGGGCGTATCCGTTGCCGAGCAGGTAAATTCGGTCGCCTTCGACCGTGATTGGGGAGTTCACGATCACGCTCTGCGCGAGGTCGTCCTGCCCGGGTTGACGGATCGTGATGTCGGCGGAGAAGTCGCCGGCCTGGCCTGCGCCGGGCGTCCCGGGCAGCCGGTAGAGGACCTGGAAGTCGTCGAGGGTAAGCGAGTAGGGAGCGAGGCTCGTGCCGTCGACGAAACGGCCGGGGTTGAACGAAGAATAGTCGCTGAGCGCGTTCACGAACGTGGTGCCCTCCACCACCACCCGCTGCCCGGTATACGCGAACGACCCGCCGATCGCCACCGAGACCAGCACGCCGACGAGGGCGACGTGGAAGATCAGGTTGCCGGTCTCGCGCAGGTAGCCGCGCTCTGCCGACACCGACGGGGCGCCTCGGGCGTCGTAGCGCTCCACCCGGTATCCGGCCTTGCGTAGCTGTTCTGCGGCAACGTCGATCGCGTGCGCGGCCTGGTCTATCTGCCTTTCCCCGTCCGGCAAGGTCAGCTCCCGATATGCCGAGAGCCGCGAGAGCCGCGCCGGGGTGCGCGGCGGACGGGAGCGGAGCGCCTTGTAGTGATGCTTGGCGCGCGGGAGGACGCAGCCGATCAGGGAAGTGAACAGCAGCAGATAGATCGCAGAGAACCACGGCGACAGATACACGTCGAACAGGCCGACCGCATCTGCGAGGGGGAACACGTCGGGGTTGTCTCGCTCCCATTGGATAACACCATTGGGGTCGGCGCTGCGTTGCGGGAACAGAGACCCGGGCACAGCGGCAATCGCAAGGATCAGCAGTAGCACCAGCGCGGTGCGCATGCTGGTCAACTGCCGCCACGCCCACCGCAGCCAGCCTGTGATGCCCAGCGCCGGCTGGGTGATCTCGGTCGAAACGTCGACGTCGGTGTCGGCGTGATCGCCGGGCCGCAGAGGGTCGGCGGTGACGTCGGTGCCGGTGTCAGAGCGGGAGGGGGACATTGATCACCACCTGTTGCAGCTGCGACATCAACGCCGTCCACAGCCCGGTCACCATCAGCAGGCCGAGGGCGATGAGCAGGGCCCCACCGATGATGTTCAGGGCGCGGATGTGTCGACGGAGGAACGCGACCGACCGGGTTGCCCACCCCCACCCAGCGGCAAGCACGAGGAATGGGATGCCCAGACCCAACGAGTACGCCAGCCCGAGCAAACCTGCGCGGGCGGGGTCTCCCAGGTTCCACGACATCGAAATGATCGCCGCCAGCGTCGGACCGATGCAAGGCGTCCAGCCGACGCCAAGTGCAAACCCAAGAAGTGGCGCTCCGATCAGCCCGGCTCTTCCGCGGGTACGTGGGCGGAGGGTGCGTTGCGCGATCCCGAAGAACCCGATGAATACCAGGCCCAGAGCGATTATGACAACCCCGAATACGCGGGTGAGGACGCCCGCGTACTGCAGCAACACATATCCAAAGGTCCCACCGAGGATCGTCACGGCAACGAACACGACCGTGAACCCGGCGATGAACAAGCTAACGCCTAGCAGTAGTCGGGTGCGCTGGGCCGTTGCCGTGCGACCACCGCGTCCTGGGGAGGGCCCAGCCATGGTGGTGCTGCCGAGGTAGCCGAGGTAGCCGGGCACCAGGGGCAGCACGCACGGCGATACAAACGAAACCAGACCGGCGAGGATCGCGATCAGAATCGCGACCCACAGAGCGCCGTCGACCACCACCATCGCCGGGTTCACGAGCTGTCCCCGGCGATGGTGTCTGCCACGAGAGTGGACAGGATCGACGCACTGGCCAGCTGGCCGATGACCCGCACGGCGACCCGCCCCTCCCGGTCGATGACGAGAGTGGTTGGCGTGGCCTGAATGGGAGTCACCTGCGCAAATGCGAGCTTGACCCGCCCGTCGTTCACGTCGATCACGCTCGGGTAGGTGACATTGTTGTCACGGGCGAACGACAGCGCCGTCGCGGGCTGGTCGTAGGTGTTCACCCCGAGGAACGCCACCCCCTGATCCTGATACTCCCGCCAGACCTCCTCGAGCATCGGGGCTTCGACGATGCACGGCCCACACGCGGCATACCAGAAGTTCACCACCAGTACCCCACCTCGATAGTCATCGCTGGACACCGGCTCCCCGGTCTCGGTGACACCCTCGAACACCACCGGCTCCCCGCGGTCAGCCACGGGGATCTCCACGACCTGGAAGTCTCCGGCGATATAGCCCTTCTCGTTCCCGTCCCGGTATTGCTGCGCGAGCGAGTCGCTGGAGGTGCATCCGGCGAGCAGCAGCGCCGCGATCAGCGTCACGACGGTGAGGGCGCGGCGGCGGTTCATGCGCGCGGGACCTTGATCAGGGTGCCAGCGACAAGGAATATGACCGCGGCGACCGACTGTGCGGCCGTCCACACCGAACCGGAGAACGGGAAGGGGAATACCGGGTTCCAAGCCACTGCGATCACCGCAAACACTGGCAGCCACCACCACTGCCGCGCCTCAATCGCGAACCAGGCCACGATCACGGCGAGGATTGCGGCGACGAACAGCACAACTGCGAACCAGTCCCCACCCATTAGCACCGGGGCGACGAACAAAACTGCCGCAGCTAGCAGACCCGGCGCAAACGCGTTCCGCTGGTACATGGACGGGGGCCGCTGCTTTGTCATCATGACTCGCTCACCGCGGAGTCGTTCGCGGGTGACGCATCGGTTGTCGCAACGTTTACGCCCGCAGGGGATCTTCTGTGTCGGGTCCATAAACTCAGGCCGAGCACGATGACACCGGCGCCCAAGGCGACGTCGGCGACGTTACCGATAAACAGGGTTCCGTAGGCGAGGAAGTCGGTGACATGCCCGACCCCAAACCCAGGAGGGGAGAACAGCCGGTCGATCAAGTTCCCGATCGCCCCTCCGAGTATCAGTCCGATCCCCAGCGCCCACCATCCAGTCCGAGCCCGCGTAGCTTCGAAGACCAGAAACGCCACGACGCCGGCCCCGAGGAGTGTAAGCAGTCCGGTGACTTCAGCACCGAGTGAGAGGATCGCGCCAGGGTTGAAAGCGAGCTGCAACCCAAGCAGATCTCCGAGCAGCGGGATCCGTTTCTCCTGGCTCAACCCTGTCAGCGCTGCCGATTTCGTCGTCTGGTCGACCAAGATCACCACCGCAGCGGCCAGGCACGCGACCGAGAATCGCCGATTCTGCCCACGAATCATCAGCGGTACTCCCTGCACCCGACGCGTTCACCGGTACGCCGACACCGGGCAGCTAACGGGAGGAGCCTCGTGGTGTGGGTAGCCGGAGAGGCGGCCCGAGGGGTCTTCGTCACGTCGTCGAGTGAACACGTCATGATGGGTTCTCCTTCTATTGCTGGTCGTCGGCAGGCGCGGCCTCCGCTGCTCTGTCGCGGAGACGACGCTCTCTGCCCACCATGAGCACGACGATCACGATGCCGCCCAGTAGGATCACGCCACTGGCGACGGCCAGGATCGGTAAGAGCTCCCCGCCTCCGGAGGGCTCACCGTGACCGGGACTCCCCAAGGTGTCGGTGGACGTCGGATACGGTTCCGATGTGTCTTCAATAGTCACTGCGGGGGCTGGGGTCGTGGTTGGGATCGTGACGGCTTCTGCGGTGTACTGGTATTCGTTGCTGATCGGGTGCCCGTCGCTGGATACCACCCGCCACCGCACCGTGTATGTGCCCACCTGACCGGGTATTACGGGCTGAGTGACCGTGGTCCCGTCGATGACCGGATCCCCCGATGCGATGTTCTGTCCGTCCGGAGCGACCACCTCGATGATCACGGCGCTGAAATCGGTAAGGATCTCTCCGCTGAAGGTCAGCGAGATCTCATCCGGGACGACACTGACCGTGGACCCGACTTCCGGGGATGAGGAGACGATCTCATCGTGGGCGGCTGCGGGTGCCGCAGTGGCGAACAGCAACCCGGCGGTCAGAAGCAGCGACGTCAAGCTAGACAGAATGAAGATGCGTCTCCGTGAGCCGGATCGGTGCGGGTGTTCGTGGTCGGTGACGGTGGTCAAGTCGGTGGTCCTTTCAGGGCCGGTCGATGATGTGCTGGGCAATCGTTTTCGCGTCTTTCCAGACCCCGGCGAGGGTGTCGGAGCCGCGGCCGCCGTACTGCGGCATCCCCGCCACGAACAGCCCGGGCAGCCCGGTCAGGGTGCGCCGGGGCCGGTCGACGCGAGCCGATTCCGGGAGCCAGTCGTCGCCCGGGGTGTAGCCGGTGGCGAGGATCACCGAGCGGGGGCTTGCCTGCGTGCCGTCAGCGAAGGTCACCACGGCTCCGGCCGCGGCCTGCACCGCAGGAGCGATTGTGACCCCGGCGCGGCGCAGCTGCTCATAGCTATCGCCGAAGACCGGCTCGGGGCGACGCTTCCGGGAGACCAGCGACACCCTCTCTCCCGCCGCGGCGGGGGAACTCATCGCGGGGCGATGCTGCCGCCAGGTTCTCACAGACAGGGTCACGGTGTGCGATGCCAACAGTTCGCGGGCCAGCTGCACACCACTGTTGCCGCCGCCCACGATCATCACATCGCCAGCGGGGATCTGCTTCGGGTACAGATACTGGCTACTGTGCATCACCACCCCGGGCGCCATCAGAAGCGACGCCCACTCCGGAATCCGCGGATGCGCGGCCGCGCCCGTCGCGCAGATCACGTTGCGGGTCTGCACCTCCCCCGCCGTCGTCGACAGCAGCAGAGTCGACCCGTTCCCGCGGTGCTCCACCCCGGTCGCGCGGATGCCCCAGACCGTCCGCACACCCAGCCCGGCTTCCACGAAAGTGAGATAGTCAGCCATCTCATCCACTCGCGGATGTCTGCGTTGGTCGCCCAGCAGCCGGCGCGTAGAGAGCGCGCTATGCCGGACGTCGCTGAGAAGCTCCATCGAATGCCACCGTGACGACCAGGAACGCTGCCCCATGCTGGCGGCGTCGATCACCACGAACTCGTGCTGCGGCCGCAGCCCTTCCGCGCTCAGAGCCGCGGCAACCGCGAGCCCCGACTGCCCGGCGCCCACGATGATCGCCCGCCGATGCGTCAACCCCGCCCGCATCACCGTGCACCGTTCACCGCGGCCTGAATGGCGTTCTCAAGGTCATTCCACTCCTGCAGCTCGAGCAGCTCCCCGTCGAGGAAGAACGTCGGTGTGCTGCTCACCCCGAGAGCACGCCCCTCCTCGAAGTCCAGCTCCACCCGATCCGTCGTGGCCGGGTCCGCCACGGCGGCGTCATAAGCGGCCATATCCAGACCAAGCTCATCCGCGAAGCCGCGGAACAGGTCAGCGCGGGACTCCTGCGCCTCACCCCACTCCGGCTGTGTCTCAAACAACCGGACATACATGTCCTCGAACCGGTCCTGCTGCGCCGCCGCCTCCGCCGCGACCGCCGCGTTCTTCGAGTTGAAATGCCCCGGCAGCGGGAAGTAGCGGACCACATACGTGATCTCCCCCGCGAACTGCTCCCGCAAGTCCTCCACGATCGGGAAGAACGCGCCACACGCCTCGCACTCAAAGTCGAGGAACTCCACCAGCGTGACAGCGCCCTCCCCGCCATCGTCGAGGACATGCGAGCTCTGCCGCACCACTTGCGGGGATGCGGCGCCGTCCCCAGACGAAGGTGTAGCGGACTGGCTCTGATTGACAAGGAAATAGATCAACCCGGCAACAACCAGCACCACCACAACGGCAATGGTGACGAGCGTCGCCTTCACAGGGGTTTTCATCGGGTACTCCAAACCAAGACACGGCACAAGACAGAACCCGGGCACGCAGCCCAGGACGAAGCACCGCCCAAACGGGCGGCGTGCCAAATGTCAGGTTCGGGAAAGACCCAACTGCGTCAACGAGAACACGACCGGATGAGCACGGGCAGCCGGCGCCGGAAGCAGCGAAGGCATACGTGGCCCGTCACTGAGTACCGGAGGCATCCGCCGACGCCACAACCCCCGCAGCACAACCATGAACGTCAGCCCGCACAACACACCCAACGCGCACAGCGCAGCGCCCACCAACACGTTCGGCCCAGAAGCGACACCACCAGCGACCGCCTCATGTTCAACCGGGACATCAGTCGCGGGCCCGACGTGCGGGTCCATCAACCCAGATATCACCAGCGGGACAGGAGTTGAGCCGTCCGCCTCTGTGTGGCTCGTCGCTGCCAGACCCAGCATCAGCAGCAACGCCAACCCAACGCTAGTAATGAGCCTCATTATCAAAAAATGCTCATTCAGCGTCGAACGGGGAGTCCGGGCCGAGGAGACCATCGCCAACAGCCTACAGTGCGCACCTATACGCACTGACCTTGAACCGTCCGCGGTTCTCTGCCGCTCATGCGAGGGGGTGTGTCCGATTGGTCGCGGGCAGCACGATGAGGGCGTAGATCGCCAGCCAGACCATAGTCGGCCACAGCAACGTGGCGACCTTGCCCCACAGGTAGCGAATCGTCGGTTTGGTGAGGGACCGAGGCAGAAGCATGCCAGAGAGAACATCAGAAGCGGCATCCGGACCGGCTGCAGCAGCTCGAGCTGCCGCGCAGCCTCCCCGAGCTGTTCTTCCCGCAGGTCCCTCTCACCCTGGAGACCCTGCAGATCATCGCCCCCTACGCCCTCGCGATGGCCGTCGTCGGCCTGCTCGAATCGCTCATGACCGCGAAAATGGTCGACGACATCACCGACACCCACTCCCGCAAGACCCGCGAAGCATGGGGTCAAGGCGCGGCCAACATGCTCTCCGGCCTGTTCGGTGGGATGGGCGGGTGCGCCATGATCGGCCAAACCATGATCAACGTCAAAGCCTCTGGAGCGCGCACCCGGATCTCGACGTTCCTCGCCGGGGTGTTCGTCCTCATCCTCGTCGTCGCCCTCGGCGACATCGTCGCTCTAATCCCCATGGCCGCGCTCGTCGCCGTGATGATCGTCGTGGCCATCGCCACCTTCGACTGGCACAGTATCCGCCCCGCAACCCTCAAGCGGATGCCGATCAGCGAGACCGTCGTCATGAACTCGCCATCGCCGTCGCCATCGGCACCTTCGGCGCCACCAGCGGACAAGCACTCGCCGGCATCGTCGGACCCCTCATCGAAGTCCCCGTCCTCATCGGACTCGTCTACGTCGCCCTCTGGCTACGCCCTCGGCTTTTCCCCGCCACCGATGAAGACCTCCACATCGATCGCCGACGCGTAGAAAACATCACCACCTGAACCTCGGCAGCAGCACGCAGCACGCGGACCCCGGCGCCGTCGTGCCACCACACGCGTAGGGGCTCGGGGATCTTCACGGCGCCTCCTGTCGTTGGGCGCCTCTGTTGTCGCGGGCAGCATCGCCCGGGGCCGGGAGAGAGCGCGGCCGGGGGCGCGCTGAGTGCGTGGGTTGGGTGTTGTTCACACCTCGTCGAACCAGCGCACGACGCCGTTTGCGGAGTGCGCGGCCCGGAGAGCTTCACAGGCGGCACCGAGCGCGGCAGCAGCCCGCTGAAGCTCGGCGGCAGCACTGACAGTTCCGGTCGCCCCGTCCCCTCGGTTGTCCTCGCCGGCGTAGTGCTGACCGTCGACGACGCGTGAGTGCCAGGCTCCAAGTTGCTTGCAGACCTGTTCGAGATCGTCGGCGGTCGCGACCAGTTCAGCGAGAAGCGTGTAGGAGTCAAACGGCGCGGGGACGTCTCGGGTCGAGTGTGCGAGGATTCTCGCCTGCGCTGAGAGCTCGCGGGCGACCTCGACCTGGCGGTGTTGTTCGTTCTCGGCCATGCCTTGACCTTCTCCGGAATCACCGACACGGCTGAGGCGCTGAACGCCCCGGCCGCGGCGTGGGTGGCTACTGCTGGTCGTCGCGGGGCTTGTAACAGTTCCTAGTGAGCGCGCAGCGGGCGCATGCCGGGCTGGCGGTGTACGCCGGTGATTTACTCAGCCATTGCGCTGCCTCTCCCCCGTGTCGGCGCGCATCGGTGTGGAGCTACGCACTTACGGACTTACAGACCTACGGAGTTCTCCTTCCGTGGCGCCGGCGAGCTTGTCTGCCCGCTCCAGCAGGAGGTCGATCGCGACTCGGATCAACGTATTTTCGGTGATCCGCTCCCCCCCTGCCCCCTTGGCCCGGTTCAGCCGCCGAGCTTCTTCCGTGAGCTTCGCGTACTGGTCGGCCCGCAGCCGGGCCTCCTTGCGCTCGAAGGAGCGATAGCCGACCCGCGTTGCCGGGGCGGCGCGCGCGGGCTCAGCAGTCCGCCGCGGCGCTCGCGGACGCGCGTGCGCCTCTGGAGCCGGTATCGCCGGCGCGGGCATCGCCGGCTGAGCGGCCGCGACGGGCGTTTCGGGGACGGACGGCTCATCCTCGGGGAGGCGGCTGAGCATTGCTGACAGGTCGGCACGAGCCATTAGACGGCCTCCGCTCGCTGGGGTTGATTGGCCCAAAGCGCCATGAGCTCCATTGCGACGTGGGTGTAGTCGTAGATCGCGTTGGCGTTCTGGCGGGTGTCTGGGTATTGGGTAACGACACGGCCGGCAAGCGGCGCGTCGGCGTGGGCGGCGTAGAGGCGAATGTACTGGCGGAACCGTGGCAGTTTCAGCCCCTCGTCGACGAGCTTTTCCCAGTCCTCGAGCTGGCCGGCGCGGCGTCGGTCGATCTTGCTGAGCAGTACGCGGTGCGGGATGCCTCGCGGCGCGACGTGCTGGCGGATTGTTCGGACCATCGCCGGCGTGTTCAGCGGCTCGGGGTTGAGGGGAAGAATAACGAAGTCAGCGACCTCGAGCACCGCAGAGAGGACGCGGGTGTCCTCGAGGCTGCCGGGGGTGTCGACGAAGATCGTGTCGAAGTCCAGCTGGCGCAGGCGCGCGAGGTTGTTCGGGTCGGCGTCTGCTGCGAAGTCGAACGGCAAGTCCTCCCCCGCGTTCTCGGCCCACCAGGTGGTCGATCCCTGGGGGTCGACGTCGACCACGAGCACCCGGGAGTGCTTGGCCATGACTGCGGCGAGGTTCATTGTGGTCGTGGTCTTTCCGACCCCGCCCTTTTGGCCGACGAGAGCGACGATTCGCATGTGGTCATCCAATCGGTTTGGGTTGTCAGCTGTGCGGAGCCAGTTCGGCGTGCCTGTAAGTCTGCAAGTCTGTAAGTCTGCAAGTCTGTACGTCCGACAGTTCGAAGCTAGCAAACTTTGTAAGTTTGGCACTTTGTGACTTACAGAGTCTGTGTGTCCCACAGTAACAGACATACTCGTCTGTAAGTACCAGACTCCGTATGTCTGTAACTCTGTCAGTTGCCACGACTGGGTCGCCTCGGACTGGGGAGGGGAAGGGTGCGAACGGTGCCCCTCCCTGGGATCATTCGGTGTACCGGGGTGAGCATGTCGACGGAACCACATACTCGTCTCTTGCACGCAAACCAATGCGCGTACTCGGCCAGTTCTTCGGCCGGTCGCCGATTTTCTCGGTTCTGGAGTGTGTCGTCGTGCCTGGTTGCGCGGTTTCTGATGAGCGGGATGCTCATACGGTCGTCCCTTCCGTTCAAGCCGCGGCGGTCGCTGGGATGTCCGTGGTGATCGCGTCTGCGAGGGTGTGGGCGGCGCGTAGGACGTTGGCGGCGGTGGCTTTCACGGTGTCGGTGTCGCAGTTGCTCCATCCGGCGACGTATCCGACGCTGTAGGCGCTGGTGTCGAGTCCGAAGACCCCGGCAACGATGTAGGCGACGCTCTCGGCCTCGGTTTCCTTGATCCCGCGGTGCTCGACGTACTCGGCGTGATCTTCCTCGGCGTGCAGGATGACGTGGGCGGCCTCGTGAAGGGCGGTCTTGGCTGCCTGAGCGGGGGAGAGGTCCGCGTCGATCACGACGCGCTGCGTGCCGTCGGTGGTGGTGTATCCGTTCGCGCCTCCGGCGATCTGCTCGCGCTCGACGGTCCAGCCCTTGCCGGTGAGGTAGTCGGCCACGGCGTCGAAGATGCCCGCGGGGTCGTCTCCGGTGAGCTGGCGCGCAATGTCGGCCGGGTCGCCCGCTTCCTCGTCGATGAGGTCGGTCTGTCCCATGTCGAACACAGACACCGGGAAGAATCGCACCCGGCGCTGTTCCTCCTCCTCGCCGGTCTGCTCGTTCTCGACCGTCTCGCGCACGTCGCGGCCGCCGAAGATGCGGATTCCGCGCGCACCCTTGCGGACCTGGCGGTTGAGCTTCTGCCACGTCCGGTAACCGGCGACGTGCGACGCCTCGGGGCACTGGGAGAAGATCAGCAGCAGGTTCCCCAGGCTGTAGCGGTGGAACGACTGCGCGAACGTCAGGAACCGCGCCCACGTCTCGGACTCACGCAGCGCCTCGACCTGTTCCGCGATCGTCGCTTGCAGGGCCTCGGCCTCGGCGCGACGCTCCTCGGGGCTCTTGGTGTTCTTGACTGTGCGTGCCATGTTCGGAACCTCCACCTAACGGGATTAGTACTATTTGCGTCTGTCTCACCCCCACGTTTTTTGCCGTGAAGGCGGTTTACCGCCGCTAGGGAGGACGGCCGGAGTGCAACCCGGAGGGCGGCGGGGGAGAGAGTTTCGGCGCGATGTGAGGGAGCGCAGCGACCGCGTGCCGAAACTCTCGGAGGAGCCGGCGGCACAACCGCTTGAACGGAGGGTGGCCGACCGTATGCTGCCGAAGGCTTCACAGCAAAAGAACGGGCCAAAGACCCTAACAGCGCCGGCATCGCCGGCTCGATCAGCGAGCCCGTAGGCTCGCCTCCGCGCAGCAGATCGTCGCTAGGCGACTCGACGTCGCGGTTTCTCGATCGGCTTCGTGGCGGGGCCGTCGCAGTACCGGCACCTGACGCCGATCGTCATCCCGTGTGCGCAGTAGCCCGGATCGATCCATTCCTCGTCGACGGCTTCGAAATCGGCGGCGTCGACGAGGGTTCTCGAGCGGAGATCTCCGTCGGCGTTGCGGTCGTAGGGCCGCACGGCCGTTCCCTCGCGCTCCTCGATGATGATGCGACGAGCTGCGGCATAGTCCAGCCGGCCATCGGGGCGGCGCGGGTGCGGGCCATAGGCGTGGGTGCCGTCGTCGGGGACGAGGGAGAGCTGCCCCCGGCTCGGTCGACGTTTCGCGTCGAGTCGACGGGGGGCGTGCATCCACGCTTCCTCGGCCTTCCACCACGCCCACGCCTCGCGCTCGACGCGGTACCGGGCCGCACGCGCGTCGAGTCGCCCGGCAACTCCGGCGCGCTCGGCCGCGACGTCGAGGGGCAGCGTGTCGACACGGTGCCAGCCATCGCGGGAACGCTCGACGATGCCAACATGGGTGAGCCGGTCAAGGAGCCGGCGGGTGCGGAGCGGATCGGCGCCGATCGTGGGGGAGAGGTCGTCCAGGGTGCGAGCTGTGGTGTCCATGCGTGCGTACAGGTTCCCTGCAAGATGCACGAGCGCGGGGCGGGTAGCGGTGAACAGATCGTGCGCAGCGTCCGTGATCCGGGTGCGAAGCATTGCAAGGAGCGCGGTTCTCTCAGCGGCCCCGGCCCCAGGGGGGCGCGGGTCCGCTTGTGACCGGGAATGATCTGAGTTGCTGTGGAGAGCGCTTTGAGGATCAATCGTCCAGTGAGCGGCGCGGGGTCCGTCAGCGGCCGCGGTCTGCGCGATCCATCCGTCCTCTGCCAGGCGCAGGAGCGCTGTCCTGGCTGTCTCGCGGCCGATGCCGGCCAGGAGGGCCAGGCGGCGGGTGTCGGCTTCCAGGGAGCCGCTGAGAGCGTGCAGGGCGAGGACGCACAGCACGTCGAGAATGCGACGGTCTGCCGGACCTCCTCCACGCGCCCAACGGCCGGCTGCCGCGTCCGCGCGCTGCTGCACCTCGCGCACGTGCGCGGCGATCGCGTCGGCGCGCCGATCAAACGTGGGGTCGTCCCCGATCTGCCGGTCACTGGCCGCGACGTAGCGCACCGCCTTATCCCACTGGCGGGCAAGCACACGGCGCTGCTCACCCCCGGGACGGGGCACGCGGCCGCGGATGGTTGCGCGCGTGCGGACGTGCTCTAGGCCGGGCTCGGTGTCGACGAGCGCGGCGACGTCCGCGTGACGCCACCTCGCGGCCGCCGCACCGACCAAGACGCGCCACAGCGTCGCTGACGCATCCGCGGGTGTCTCGTGCAGCGCTGCGGCGCTGACAGCGGGGAGCTGACGGCTGGGACCGACCAGGTGCAGGCGGCCGTGAGCGTCCAACGGGAGCGGCGCCTGCGGGTCGATCGTGCGAGCGGGCTCCGTGTCGTCGACCATGCCGGCGAGCAGGCTCACGAGCGCGCGCACCTGTGCAGCGGTGGCCGTGGGGGAGCGCAGGGCGTTGAGGTCGCCACGGAGGACCGTGGAGTGCCCACCGGCACGGTGGGGCGCTCCTGGGGGCCGCACACAACCCGTCACAGGGTTGCTGAGCGGGGAGAGGTCAAGCGTCGGGCACAAGTGCCGGGCGAGACGGGCGAGGGTGGCGACGGTTTCGGCGTCAACGGCCTCGGCCAGCCCAACCCACACGTGGCGGCCGCCGGTCGGCCCGGACTCGCACAGCACGTGCGGCAGGCCGACGTCGGAGAGAAGGCCGGCGAGCACATCGGCATCGCGAGCTGCGGCCGCGGGATCGCCATGCGCGTCGAGGTCGAACGCGAGGAGCCGGAACCGCTGATCGGGGCCGGCGAGATAGACCGCCCACGGACGCTCAGGCGCAGCGACGCCGATCGCGCGATCACGGTACTCATTCGCGACCGTCCCGTAAGCGTCGACGACAGCCACACGCACGCGAGGCCGCGGGCTCACCGCAACGGTGAGCCCCCACGACTCGCGGAGCGCGCTATATGCAAATTCCGGGGACGGCGCTATGATGGCACCACCTTTCGAGTTCGCCCGATGGGTACGACAAAGGCCCGGTTCCCTACCGGTTCTTGTCGGAAATGCCTCGATCTGTCCAGGTCGCCAAACTCAAGAAGATCAGGCACTCAGCTTCGGCCCCCGTCTCACAAGAGGCGGGGGCTCGCTCGTTCTATGCGGCCGGAATAGGCAGCTCCTCGTTCTTCTGGAAGCGGGTCCGGTCGACGAAGGCGGGAACGCCATCGTGGTCTAGCGGGAGGGCCAGGAGGATCGCTTCGAGCGCGGCCGCCTGGGAGATTCCCAGTGCGTCGGCGGTGTCGATCACGATCTGCTTGGCGGGCTCCACAACGGGAGCGAATATCACCGGGTTGCCGACGGCGCTACCGCGGCGTCGACGTGCTCGCTCTGCCATGCGGATAACGCTAGGGCTAGTGATGCATTGAGGCGGGGAAGGCTGCGGCGTGTCGCGCCGTGTTGTAACCGACACCATTACGTGCGCGTGACGGTGCAATAGACGTCACCGAGGAGGAGCGTTGCGCCGTCGAGGATCACGGTTGGCTCGCCGGGGATGAGACCCTGCGGCGGGGTTGACTGCAGTTCGATGCCGTTGGCCGAGTCGAGGTCGGTCACGACGATACAGCCCGCGTCATCGACGTCGATCGCGGCGTGCGTGCGAGACAGCATGCGCCCCGGCGTAATGACAGTGACCGCTTCGCGTCCGTCGACAGGCTCGGGGTTGCGACCAACGACGATGCGCGAGCCGACGTCGACGCTGCGCTGGGTGTTGAACGCGAGGTGCAGCATGGGCGAGAGAGGAGCGGCCGCGCGGCGGCTGATACGTGTTTGCTCAACGTCGTTCGTTTCGTCGAGCTCAACGGGCCTGGGTCGGGTGACTGGCGAGTCCGCGGGGGATGCGAGGACGTTTGGTTCGGCCGGGGGAGCGACCTCGACGCGGAGCGGTTCGTCGACGCCGCACTGGACGCATGCTGTGGAGGTCACCGGCTGTAGGCGGCGGCAGACCCGGCAGCGTCCCTCGTCGATACTGAGGCCGTCGGGCGCGGGAATGGTGCCGTCGGCGCCGATGAGCTGCACGTAGCCCTCGGGGCGCACTGCGAGGGCGTGTGTGCGGCCCTCCTCGGACACGTCGAGGCGGATCGGGCGGCGTAGCTGGGTGCCGATCACCACGGCGCGCGCGATCATGCCGGTGCGAAGCGCCGCGACGGATTCTGCTGCGCATGCGCGGCTGACGCCGTTGATCGTCAGCGCGCCGGTGCCGTCGTGTGTGACGGTAGCGGTGAGGCGTGGCCACTCAGGGACGCGATACATCCCGTTGAGCGGCTGCGTGGTGTTCATAGCCCGCGGACGCCGGCTGCGAGCCAGGCACGCTGCTCGACAGGGTGCGACGTGCCGTGGATCGCGCCCTCGCCGGATCTGTTCACGCTCGTGCGCGCTTCGATCGTGGGTACGTCGATGCTGCTCATGGTCGTCTCCTGATCTACTGTCCGAGCTGGATGCCGACCTCAGCCATGAATGGCGCGGGGTCGACGTTCTGTCCGTTGACGCGAACCTCATAGTGCAGGTGGCATCCGGTGGAGTCGCCGCTGCTGCCGACGCGGGCTATCTGGTCGCCGGCTTTCACCTTGTCCCCGGTCTGCACGAGCATCCCGGAGTCATACATGTGCAGGTAGCGGGTGGTCACCCCGCCGCCGTGGTCGATCGAGATGACGCCGTTGCCGGCGCCGTCGAAGCCACGGAAAGTCACAACGCCGTCTTGTGCGGCCCAGATCGGGCCGTCGCATCCGCCGCCGGCAAGGTCGGTGCCGGCGTGGAATCGCTGCGTTCCGTAGATCGGATGAATGCGCATGCCGTAGGCGCTGGTGACCGGGCCAGCACCGGTCGAGGCCCAGCCCTGGGCGTTCACCGTGCCGGGAATCAGACCCGCGCACACGCCGCCGCTGGCGCTGCCGTCGCCCGCATCGAGGCCGGTACGCGCACCACTCAGGCCCTCCACGATCTGCACCGCGTCGGCCCAGTACTTCGTGTAGTGGTACGGGTCGGCGTTCACCTGAGTCCGGTGCGCGACGATCGTCGGTTCCAGTGACTCGCGATCAGGAACCTTCGCGATCATCGCGTTGAAGAACTTCGTCGATGAGACGTAGGGATCTAGGGCGTGTCTGACAAAGCCTTGAGCCAGGCGATGACGGCGTTGAGGACGACGGCGGCGCGGTAGATGATCGCGTGTTTGTCGTACCGGGTTGCGAGGCCTCGCCATTGCTTTGTGTGGCAGTAGCGGCGCTCGATGACGTTCCGGTTCTTGTAGTCGGTGGCGTCGAGTTTCACGGGGCGGCCGCCGCGGGATCCGCGGCGTTTGCGGTGCCCCTTCTGGTCGTCGGGTTCGGGGATGACGGCCTTGATCCGGCGAGCCCGCAGATGCGCGCGGATCGCGCGGGACGAGTACGCCTTGTCCGCTCGCAACGCGTCGGGCTTGGTGCGCGGTCTGCCCACACGGCGTGTGACTCGCAGCTGCGCCATCAGCGGCAGCAACATCGGCGAGTCGCCGGCCTGACCGGGCGTGATCAAAGTGACCAGGGGCAACCCGCGGCCATCGACGAGCTGGTGGATCTTCGTCGACAGCCCGCCACGCGAGCGGCCGATCCCATGGTCAGGCGGCTCGATCGTCAGATTCTTGTAACTCGATCCAGCCCCCTGTGAGGCGCGTGACGTTCGTCGCGTGCTGATGCGCGCGGGCGATCGTCGAGTCCACCGACACCGACCAATCGATCATCCCTTCCGCTTCCGCAGCGGAGGTGATCGACGCGAGCACGCGATCCCAGGTCCCGTCGGCAGCCATCCGCCGATGCCACGTCCACACCGTCTGCCACGGCCCGAAGACCTCCGGCAGATCACGCCACGCGATCCCGCACCGATACCGGTAGATGATGCCCTCGACCATCGTCCGAGCGTCCGAGAACTTCCTCCCCGGCCGCCCCGTCGGGCGAGGCAACAAGCCCTCGATCAACGACCACTGAACATCCGAAAGCACCTGAAACCGCGACACCCACCAACACTCGCAGCACACACCCGACAACCTTTGTCAGACACGCCCTAG
>MDSY01085302.1_pt1 | contig 57103 bp, 56 predicted proteins | sample 811131 | NCBI WGS metagenome assembly MDSY01 (sample SAMN05326643, study PRJNA326480) | marine metagenome | isolation source: seawater | place: Atlantic Ocean: South West | collected 2010 | reverse complement strand
AGGATCGGGGCCCGTTGGGGCGCGCCGGATGGCGCGCCCGCGAGCCGGTTCGGATTAGATCTTGCCGACCAATTCCAGGGACGGAGCCAGCGTTTCGGCGCCTTCTTCCCATTTGGCCGGGCAAACCTGACCCGGGTTGTTGCGCACGTACTGGGCGGCTTTGATCTTACGCACCAGTTCGGCGGCGTTACGGCCGACGCCTTCACAGGTCACTTCCATGACCTGGATGATGCCGTCCGGGTCGACCACGAAGGTGCCACGGTCGGCAAGGCCCTGACCTTCGCGCATCACTTCGAAGTTGCGCGTGACGGTGCCGGTCGGGTCGCCGAGCATCGGGAAGTTGATCTTGCCGATGGCCGGGGAGGAATCGTGCCAAGCCTTGTGCGAGAAGTGGGTGTCGGTCGACACGCCATAGACTTCAACGCCCATCTGCTGAAGTTCAGCGTACTTGTCCGCCAGATCTTCGAGTTCAGTCGGGCAGACGAAGGTGAAGTCGGCGGGGTAGAAGAAGAAAACCGCCCACTTGCCCTTCACATCGGCTTCGGTGACGGTGAAGAACTTGCCGCCCTGGAAGGCTTCGGCCTGGAACGGTTTAATTTCGGTATTGATGACAGACATATCTGCTCCGTTTGTTGGTTGGTAGTGGCTCACGGAGGATGGTATAGCGCGTGCAAAAAAAATTATAAAATAGATTTATTAAAAATTTTTGATCGTATTTACCGATTAATGTGAAAGCCCTGGAAATCCGCGATTTTTAGGCGCGCGAGGGCCTTTCCTGAGCGCCGAAATGGTGCTTGGGGCAGGGAAAACAAATCGATGAATTGTGGATTTTTGTTCGCGCTTGCGAAATAAGCCGGACAAAGAAAAGGCCCGCCAATAGGCGGCCCTTCCCTCAAGCCCCTCCCTGGAAACTCGGGGGCCTCGTTTTTATGGGGTGTTTTAACCCGCGAAAATAAGACGGGATTCAGGCGGCGTTTTCAACGCCTTTTTCGTCGAAGAGCTGCTTCAATTCGCCGCTTTCGTACATCTCGCGGATGATGTCGCAACCACCGACGAATTCGCCTTTGACGTAGAGCTGCGGGATCGTCGGCCAGTTGGTGAAGGCCTTGATGCCTTCGCGGATTTCCATGTCGTCCAGGACGTTGATGCCCTTGAACTTCACGCCCATCATCGACAGGGCCTGGACCACGGCGGCGGAGAAGCCGCATTGCGGGAACATGGGCGTGCCCTTCATGAACAGCACCACATCGTTGCCGTCGACTTCGTCCTTAATCTGGGCGAAAACCGGATTCTCGCTCATCTGCATTTCCTTTCATGGATCCCGGCCGGTGGCGGCGAAAGAATCGCCGAGACGGGCCTATGGGGACCGTTCCTTGTGGGGGGTTATTCCGCCGGCGCCGAGGTCTGCAAGGCCAGGGCATGCAATTCATTGCCCATGCGCCCCTGAAGCGCCTGATAGACCATCTGATGCTGCTGAACGCGGGATTTGCCGCGGAAGGCTTCGGCCACGACGACGGCAAGGTAATGATCCCCGTCGCCCCGCAGGTCTTCGATGGTGACATCCGCGTCAGGAATTCCGTCGCGGATAAGGCTTTCGATTTCTCCGGCTGCCATGGCCATGTCGGCTACCCCAATTTCAGCAATACATTGGCTCAAGATATGGCCCGCCTCGGGGCCAAGGTCAACCGTCGCCAGCGACGGAATTTTCTGCCTTAGCCCTGGGGCCCGGTCATGAAGGCCGGCATCCAGGATTCGTTGATGCGGCGCAGCTCGTCCAGGGTGACGCTTCCCAGACCGGCGATCTCGATGCTATCGCCGCTGGTCACACCCAGCACCAACGCGGGCACGCCGGTATCGCGGGCGGCTTCGGCAACCTGATCGCTGTATTCCGTGGTCACCAGGTAGCGGGCCTGATCCTCGCCGAACAGGAAGGCGGTCGGATCGACATTGGCGGGCAGGGTGATCTTGGCGCCGATGTTCCCGGCCATGGCCATTTCCGCCAGGGCGACCAGCAGACCGCCGTCGGACAAATCGTGACATGCGCTGATCTGGCCGGTTTCGATCAGGGTACGGACAAAGTCGCCGTTGCGCCGTTCGGTGCCGAGATGGACCGGCGGCGGCGCGCCTTCTTCACGGCCTTCGATTTCGCGCAGGTACAGGGACTGTCCCAGGTGGCCGGCGGTGTCGCCGATCAGGACCAGGGCTTCGAATTCCTTGCCGGCGCTCAGGCCGACGCGTTTGTCGGCATCGGCCAACAGGCCCACGCCGCCGATGGTCGGGGTCGGAGGGATGCCCTTGCCGTTGGTTTCGTTGTACAGCGACACGTTACCCGAGACGACCGGGAATTCCAGCGCCACGCAGGCTTCGCGGATGCCTTCGACGCAGCCCACGAACTGCCCCATGATTTCCGGGCGCTCCGGGTTGCCGAAGTTCATGTTGTCGGTGATGGCGATCGGCTTCGCGCCGACGGCGACCAGATTCCGCCAGGCCTCGGCGACGGCCTGACGGCCGCCCTCGACCGGGTCGGCCTGGCAATAGCGCGGCGTGCAGTCGCTGGTCATGGCCAGGGCCTTCTTGGTGCCGTGCACCCGGACCACCCCGGCGTCGCCGCCGGGCCGCCCAATGGTGTCGCCCATGACCATGTGGTCGTATTGTTCCCAAATCCACCGCTTGGACGCCAGATGCGGGCAACCCAGCAGGGTTTTCAGGGCATCCAGCGGGGCGACGTCCTTGGCCAAGTCGCCGGGTTTGATCTCCGGTTGCTTCGGCGTCGGCACCCAGGGGCGGTCGTATTCGGGGCTGGCCAGGGCCAGGGGGTCGATCGGCAGGTCTGCGACGATCTCACCTTTGTGCTTCAGCACCATATGTCCGCTGTCGGTCAGCTTGCCGACCACGGCGAAGTCCAATTCCCACTTTTCGAAGATCTTGCGGGCGTCTTCTTCGCGGCCCGGCTTGAGCACCATGAGCATGCGCTCCTGGCTTTCCGACAGCATCATTTCATAGGCCGTCATGCCCACTTCGCGCTGCGGCACGTGATCCAGGTCCAGCTCCACGCCGGTCCCGCCCTTGGACGCCATTTCGAAACTGGACGAGGTCAGGCCCGCGGCCCCCATATCCTGAATGGCGATGATCATGTCCGTGGACATCAGCTCCAGGCAGGCTTCGATCAGAAGCTTTTCCGTGAACGGATCGCCGACCTGCACCGTGGGGCGTTTTTCTTCCGAATCGTCCGTGAACTCGGCCGAGGCCATGGTCGCGCCATGGATGCCGTCGCGCCCGGTTTTGGACCCGACATAGACAATCGGGTTCCCGATGCCGGTCGCGGCGGAATAGAAAATCTTGTCCTGATCGGCGACGCCGACGGTCATGGCGTTGACCAGGATGTTGCCGTTGTAGCCCTCGTGGAATTCGCATTCCCCGCCCACGGTCGGCACGCCGACGCAGTTGCCGTAGCCGCCGATCCCGGCGACCACGCCGCCCACCAGATGGCGGGTTTTGGGGTGGTCCGGGCTGCCGAAGCGCAGGGCGTTCAGATTGGCCACCGGGCGCGCGCCCATGGTGAAGACATCGCGCAGAATTCCGCCGACGCCGGTCGCGGCGCCCTGATAGGGCTCGATGTAGCTGGGGTGGTTGTGGCTTTCCATCTTGAAGATGGCGGCCTGACCGTCGCCGATATCGACCACACCGGCGTTCTCGCCAGGCCCGCAGATCACCCGCTTGCCCTCGGTCGGCAAGGTTTTCAGCCATTTTTTCGATGACTTGTAGGAGCAATGCTCCGACCACATGACGGAAAAGATGCCCAGTTCCGTCAGGTTGGGGGCGCGGCCCAGGATCTCCAGCACCTTTTCGTATTCGGCGGGGCTCAGGCCATGCTCGGCAACGATCTCAGGGGTGATCTCTTCGGCGGCGTTTTGCGCGGGATTTTGGGGTGTGTTCATGGTCGGACTTCTTATCATTTCCCGGGCGTTTGGCAACGATTTATCGGCCCATTCGGGCGGTTTCCGGGCCTGTTAAGGGGGGATCAGCGCCAGGGACGCCTGACTCCGCCCCGCCCGGGACGGCGCAGGGTGATTTTCGGGCCTTGCGGGCTGCCCTGGTCCCCATCTTGATCGGCCTCTCGGTGGCGGCCCCAGGGCCCCATTTCCGGCAGGTTGGCGCGGCGCACGCCATGCGGATGGTCGGGCCGCCCGCCAACGCCGGCCAAAAGCGGCACATCGCGGCGTTTGAAAAACGGCACCAGCATCATGCCCGCGGCGGCCCCGCCGATATGGGCCCACCATGCGACCCCGCCGCCGGTGCCCGGATCTGCGGCGGCATTGACGAATTGCAGGCCGATCCAAAACGCCAGGGCGATCCAGGCCGGGACCGGAACCACCCGCACGAAAATCAAAATCCAGATCAGGACGTTGATATTGGCTTTCGGGTGCAGCAGCAAATAGGCCCCCATGACCCCGGAAATGGCCCCCGATGCGCCGATCAGCGGCGTCGTCGACGAGGTGTCCAGCGACATATGGACCAGGACGGCGGCCAGCCCGCAAAGCAGGTAGAACGTCAGGAACCGCAAGTGCCCCATGCAGTCCTCGACGTTGTCGCCGAGAATCCACAAATAGAGCATGTTGCCCAGCAGGTGCATCCAGCCGCCATGCATGAACATCGAGGTCACCAGCGTGACCTGCGCCGGGACCCAGGACAGTTCCGGCGGCAATTGCCGCTCACCGAACACCACCGCCGGGATGGCGCCCAGGGCAAAGACCGCTTCCTGCGCCATGCGCGGCGGTAGGGTGACCTGCCACAGAAAGACCAAGGCGCAGGCGACGATGATCCCCACCGTGACGTATTGAAACGGGATGTATTGGCGGGGGTTTGAATCGGATATCGGCAGCAACATGGTCAGAGCTTAGAGCCTGCGGGCCTTGGAATGAACAATGATGACGCCGCCCGGCGGCGAAAACGGGGCTGGCGCGCGGTGCGGAGGCGCGTTTACTGTCGATGCAGCAACATCCAAGATAAAAAAGGCTCCCATCATGACCTTTCTTCCCAATTCTCCCCATGCGCGCGACGTCGCGTCGGTCGTTCACCCCCATACCAATCTGAAGCGGCATCTGGAAACGGGGCCGACGATCATCACCGGCGGGGATGGCGTTTATGTGACGGACGATGACGGCAACCGCCTGATCGAGGGCGTGGCCGGTCTGTGGTGCGCGTCCTTGGGCTTCGGGGTGGAGCGTCTGGCCCGCGTCGCCTACGACGCGATGAAGGAGCTCGGCTACTATCACACCTATCGCCACAACTCGAACCCGGCGATGATCGAGCTGGCCGAACACCTGCTGTCGATCGCTCCGGTGCCGATGTCGAAGGTGCTGTTTCAGTGTTCGGGATCGGAAGCCAACGACACGGCGATCAAGCTGGTCTGGTATTATCACAACGCCATCGGCAAGCCGGAAAAGCGCAAGATCATCGCCCGCAAGCGGGGCTATCACGGCAATACGGCGGCGGCGGTCAGCCTGTCCGGCAAGCCTGAGATGCATCAGGATTTCAACCTGCCGTTCGAGCCGTTCCGCCATACCGATTTCCCCTATTTCTATCTGGAGCATCAGGACGGCGAGAGCGAACAGGACTTCGCCACACGCATGGCCGACAGCCTGGAAGCGATGATCCTGGAAGAAGGGCCGGAAACGGTCGGCGCGTTCTTCGCCGAGCCGATCATGGGCTCCGGCGGCGGGGTCGTACCGCCCGCGACCTATTACGACAAGGTCCAGGCGGTGCTGAAGAAATACGACATTCTGTTCGTCGCCGACGAAGTGATCTGCGGGTTCGCCCGCACCGGCAAGATGTGGGGCACGGAAACCATGGGCCTGCAGCCCGACATGATCAGCTGCGCCAAGCAGTTGTCGGCGGGCTTCCAGCCGATTTCGGCCTTGATGGTGAATGAAAAGATCTTCCAGGCGATGCTGGTCGAAAGCGACAAGGTCGGCCCGTTTTCCCACGGCTATACCTATGCCGGGCATCCGGTGGCCGCCGCCGTGGCGATGGAGGTTCAGAGGATCTATCAGGAAATGGACGTCCTGGGCCATGTCGGGCGGGTCGGCGATTACCTGTCCCGCCGCCTGGACGGCTTGCGCGGCCATCCGATGGTCGGCGATTTGGACGGTCGCGGCCTGTTGTGGGGCATGCAGATCGTCCAGGACCGGGATAGCCGGAGCCTGTTCGATCCGGCCCTGGGCATCGGCCAGCAGATCGGTGATCGCACTCGGGAGCAGGGGGCGATCGTGCGCATTATCGGCGACCGCATCGTCCTGGCCCCGCCCCTGGTTATCACCGAGGACGAAGTCGACCAACTGGTCGGCGCGCTGGAAAAGGGTTTCGACGCCGTCGCCGCCCAGGTTCTTTAAACCATCGTTGGGCGAACGACCGCAGCGGTCGAACGCAAACCTGTTGTCCCGATTTTTCCCGGATTGTATACAAAGCGCCGCGCATCCCTTCATGACCGGGTGATGCGCGGCCCCCAGGGAGCGCGCAAGCGAGGGGGATGGCTGACAGCAGGGAGCATCATCGTGAAAGATGGAAATACGACGGCGGACGCCTCCGGACAAACGGGCGCGACGGCGGTTCTGGCGAATTTCGCCGCGGGATTGAGCTTTGAAGACATGCCGCCCGAGGTGGTGGATCATCTGAAACTCGCGGTGCTCGACGGGCTTGCCTGTTGCCTGCATGGCGCGACCTTGCCCTGGACGCAGATGGTCGCCGACTTGGTCGATCACGACGGCGGCACGCCCGAGGCCTCCTTGATCGGCATGTTGCGGATGGTCCCGGTCGCCAGCGCCGTGCTGGTCAACGCGACCTCCGGTCATGCCTTCGAAATGGACGACATTCACCGCGACGCCATCACCCATCCCAATTCCATCGCCGTGCCGGTGGCGCTCAACATGGGTGAACGCCTGTTGGGTGTGCAGCGAACGGGGGTGACGGGTGCGCTGGTTTTGACGGCCATGGCGGCGGGCTATGAAGTGGCCTGCCGGGTCGGCGCCGCCGCCGGGACCGACCTGTTGCTACGGGGCTTCCATCCGCAGGGTGCGGTCGGCCCGCTGGTTGCCGCCGCCACCGCCGCCCGCATGATGGGCCTGGATGCTCAGGGGATGGCCAATGCGCTGGGCATTGCCGGGTCCTTGGGCGCCGGGCTGATGGCGGCGCAGGAAGGGGCGATGGTCAAGCGCCTGCATTCCGGGCGGGCCGCCGAAGCCGGGGTGCGTGGGGCCGAGCTGGCGGCGCGCGGGTTCACCGGTATTTCCGACATGGTCGAGGCCGAATACGGCGGGTTCCTCTCGTCCTTTGCCGGGAACATCGATACCGAGCGCGCAACCCGCGGCCTGATGCCGGGCCAGGACATGCAGTGGGAAGTCCTGAACACCGGGTTCAAGCCCCATGCCACCGTGACCAGCATCCATTGCGCGCTGGACGCCCTGAAGACCGTGATGACGGACAACAACATCGCGTCCGATGAAATCGCGACGATCACCGCCCGGATCAGTCATCCGACCTATGTCCATTGCGCCTGGCCATACAAGGCGCAGAGCATCACCGCAGCGCAGATGAACCTGTTCTACGGCTTGGCCATGATCGCCCTGGACGGCGAGGCCTTTACCGCGCAGTTCACCGACCAGCGGATCAAGGACCCCAAGGTGCTGTCGTTCATCGACCGCATCTCCGCCGAGGTCGATCCTGAGATCGAGGCTCTGGGTCGGGGGGCCCGGCACATGGCGCGGATCACTGTGCGGACCACCGACGGGCGCGAATTCACCCATAGCGAAAACAACCGCCGCGGCAGCCCGGAAAACCCGGTTTCGGCGGCGGACCTGGACCGCAAATATCATGCCCTGTCCGAGCCGGTGTTGGGCGCGGCCAAGACGGCCAAGGTCAAGGACTTCGTGATGTCGCTGGAGACGGCGGAGGATATCCGCCCGCTGATGAACCTGCTGACGGCGTAAACCCGACCTCTGCGGAGTGGTTCAACTGCATGGATTGGTCTATAATTTAGGCCAATCTAATGGAGGCCCGCCATGTCCGAAGAGCGCCGCACCGCCCGGCGGTTCGATTTAACCGAATTGATGTTCGTGACTTCCGCCGGGGAAACCCGGGCGGGCCTGCTGCGGGACATCTCCCGCCTGGGCGCGCAGGTTGAATTTTCGGAAATTCTGGGCCGGATGGAGCATGGATTCTCGATCGGCGACGAGGTGTTCCTGCAGATCGACGGCGTCGGCGAGCTTCCGGGTCGGGTCCAGCGCCTGACCGACAAGGGCGTAGCCATCGAATTCCGCATCGACGATCAGGAACAGGAAATGCTGCGCGCCGAAATTCAGGAAGCATTCGACGCAAGTTGACCCCAGACGTCCGGATCAGTAGCGCCAGAATTCCCGGTCGAAGATCACCAGCAGGGCCAGGACTTCCAATCGACCGGCCAGCATCGCCACCGTCAAAATCCATTTCGCCGCGTCGGGCAGGGACGAGAAATTGCCCGACGGTCCGATGATCGGGCCCAGGCCGGGGCCGACGTTGGTGATTGCCGTGACCGTGGCTGAATAGGCGGTCAGGATGTCGAGCTCCAGGAACGACAGGCAGACCGTGAAGATCGCGATGGTCGCCACGAACACGGCCAGGAACGCCAGGATCGAATAGGGTACGTCGTCCGGCACCGGGGCGTGGTTATAGGTGATGGTGATCATCCGGTTGGGGCTGAACAGGCGCTTCACATGGGCGCGCACCAGCTTGTAGAGAATCTGGTGGCGGTAGATTTTGATCGCGCCCGAGGTCGATCCCGAACACCCACCGACATACATCAGCGCCAGGAACACCCCGACCCCGCCGGGGCCCCAGGTGGTGTAATCGTCGGTCGCGAAGCCGGTGGTGGTGACGACCGAGGTCACGTTGAACGCCGTCAGGGTCAGGGCCTCGGTAAACGGGGTGCCGCGCTCCCAGCTTAGCCAGGCCGCCATGGCGACGCTGACCACGACCAGAAAGCCGATGAAGCCGCGCACCTGTTCGTCGGTGAAAATCTGATGCGGGGTGCCGCGCGCCGCCTTGACGTACAGGTAGAACGGAATCGCGCCGGCGGCCATGAACACGGTCGCCGCCCAGTGCAGGGCCGGTTGCTTGAAATAGCCGAACGACGCGTCGTGGGTGGAATAGCCGCCGGTCGAAACGGTTGCCATCGCATGGGTCACGGCGTCAAACATGCTCATGCCCAGGACGAAATAAGTGCCCGAGCAGACGACCGTCAGCAGGATGTAGAACGCCATCAGGTAGATCACCATCTGGAAGGCGCTGGCGCTGAACTTCTCGCTGGTGTCCGAGCTTTCGATCTTGAACAACTGCATCCCGCCGACACGCAGCAAGGGTAGCATCAGGATCGCCATGGCGATGATCCCGATCCCACCCAGCCATTGCAGGATCGCCCGCCAGATCAGGATGCCGGGCGGCAGGTGGTCCAAGCCGGTCAGAACGGTCGAGCCGGTGGTGGTGATCGCCGACATGGTTTCGAACACGGCGTCGGTCATGCTGATGCCGATGCCCAGGAACGGAATGGCGGCGATGCCGGAGACGGCGACCCAACCCAATGCGGTGATCAGGAACGCCTGCCGCAGGTTGAGGCGGATGCCGTCCTTGGGCCAGGTGGCGATGGCTGCGCCGAAACCGATGAAGCCGGTGACCAGGGCGGCTGTGACGAACGGCTTCCAATCCTGGTCGTGATAGACGGCATCGGTAAAGGCGGGAATGCACAGGAGTGCGGCCAGGAAACAGGCCAGCAGCCCTAACAGGTGCACCACGGGTCTGATGTTCAGCATCGTTTGGCGCCCCTCCCGGGGGTCCGCAGGAAAAACCGGGCGCTCGGCCCGGTTTCCTTAATGCAGGGCTGCGACCAGCCCATCGAACATGGGCTTGCCGTCGGTGCCGCCCAGGGCGGCGTCGGCAAGTCGTTCGGGATGCGGCATCATGCCCAGCACGTTTCCGGCTTCGTTGACGATGCCGGCGATGTTGTGGCGGCTGCCGTTGGGGTTGGCGTCATCGTTGGCGGCGCCCGCGGGATCGCAATAGCGGAAGGCCACGCGGCCTTCGCCTTCCAGGCGGTTCAGGGTTTCGTCATCGGCGAAATAGTTGCCGTCGTGATGGGCGACGGGAATGCGCACCACCTGATCCTTGGCGTAGTCGCGGGTGAACGGGGTTTCCGTGTTCTCGACCTTGAGCCAGACGTCCCGGCACACGAATTTCAGGCCCGCGTTGCGCATCAGCGCCCCCGGCAGCAATCCGGCTTCGGTCAAAACCTGAAAGCCGTTGCACACGCCCAGGACGGGCACACCCTTGTTGGCGCGCTCGACCACCGTTCGCATGACCGGCGAATTGGCGGCCATGGCCCCGGCGCGCAGATAGTCGCCGTAGCTGAACCCGCCCGGCACGGCGATCAGGTCCACATCCGGCAGGTCCGCGTCGCGGTGCCAATGCATGATCACGTCGGTTCCGGTCACGGCCTCGAGCGCGACCTTCATGTCGCGGTCGCAGTTGGAGCCGGGGAAGACGATGACGGCGGCTTTCATATTGGTGGGCATGACGCTTGCCTCAGCCTTCGGCGATATCCACGGAATAATTCTCGATCACCGTATTGGCCAGGAGCTTTTCGCACATGGCTTCGACGGTGGCGCGCGCCTTGGCGGCGTCGGTTTCATCCAGGTCCAGTTCGATGAACTTGCCCTGACGGACGTCGTTGACGCCGGCGAAGCCGAGCCCGGCCAGCGAATGCTGGACAGCCTTGCCCTGGGGGTCGAGGACGCCGTTTTTCAGGGTGACGTGAACTTTCGCTTTCACCGAGTTCTCCTTAGAACGCTTTATTCATGGCGAACAGGCCCGCCGGGGCGGGCCCATCCTGCAACTTACTGCATCGAGTCCGGTTCTTTCAGGTCGACGGGACCCGATTCCGGCAGGATGCCCAGACGGCGGGCGACTTCCTGATAGGCCTCGGCAACGTTGCCCAGGTCCCGGCGGAAGCGGTCCTTGTCCATCTTCTCGTTGGTCTTGACGTCCCACAGGCGCATGCTGTCGGGGCTGATTTCATCGGCCAGGACGATGCGCATCTGTTGGTCGTTTTCCCACAGGCGACCGAACTCCAGCTTGAAATCGACCAGTTTCAGGCCGATGCCCATGAACAGACCCGACAGGTAGTCGTTGATCCGCAGCGACATCGCCATGATCTCGTCCAGGTCCTGGGGCGTGGCCCAACCGAACGCGGTCACATGTTCCTCGGCAATCAGCGGGTCGCCCAGTTCATCGGACTTGTAGCAATATTCGATGATCGAGCGCGGCAGCGCCGTGCCTTCTTCCATGCCGAAGCGTTTCGAGAAGGTGCCGGCGGCGACGTTGCGGACAATAACCTCGACGGGGATGATCTCGACCTCGCGAACCAGCTGCTCACGCATGTTGAGCCGCCGCACGAAATGGGTCGGAACCCCCATTTCCCCCAGCCGAAGCATGAGGAATTCGGAAATCCGGTTGTTCAGCACCCCCTTGCCGGTGATGGTGCCTTTTTTCTGGTTGTTGAAAGCGGTGGCGTCGTCCTTGAAGTACTGAACGATGGTGCCGGGCTCCGGCCCTTCGAAAAGCACCTTGGCCTTGCCTTCATAGATTTGTCTGCGTCGTGCCATGGGTATGTGCCCTCGTGAAGATCCCCTTTGTGGCCGCCCCGGAATGGGGCAGAAGCCTGCGGGGGAGGGATTAAAGGCACCATATAGCAGCGTCCGCATCCGGTCTCAACAGAATAGGCTATGACAGCGGCCAACTTGCGGCTGATTTCATGGCTCTGACAAGTGTGCGACCAGAAGGCGGTCAGGGAGCGATGGGATGGAACCCGCCGGGGTGGGGGCGCTCGGCGCAGAACAGCCATTGCGGCTTCAACGCGGGCTCGAACGGCCGGGGCAGGGCGATCAGGCTGGACGACACCGTTTGGAAGCCGAAATCGGTCGAAAACGACATCGCGTCCCGTTCCTCGCCGCCGCTCCATTCGCGGTATTCGGACATCAGATCGATCCAGGCGGCCCAACCCTCTGCACCTTGGCCGGGATCGGGGGCATCGGCCTCGCGGAACAACGGCAGATAGCGGGCGATCCTGGCCGAATCCGTATCGTTCAGGTCGTAAGCCGTGATAATCGACAGCCCCTCGGGGATTTCCGCGACTCGCACCGCGCGATTTTCACCGTCTCCGGCGACCCAAAAGGCCCGCGCGGCATCGGCGACGATCAGGTTGAACGAGCGATAGGCCCCGCCGTCCAGATGGCTCAGGGCTTCGGCGGCAACCTCGGCCTCGGCATGGTCCAAGGCGTCGAGCGGCAGTTCGCCGCGCGACCTCTTGCCGTCCTGGGGGCCGAGCGAACCATGGCGGTTCAGCACGGCGGCGGCCAGCCGGTCGTCGTTGACGCCCAGCCATGATCCACCGGCGGTGCGGTCGTGCCCGGCGATCACATGGGGGCGGTCGGGCCAATGGCGGCCCGGGGCGTCCCACGGGCGATTGCCCATTTCATCCCGGTTGGCGGCGATCAGCAGCGGCCAGTCATGGCCCGGACGCCGTAAAATGACGAGGGTGCACATGCCAGTTACATAGAACCTGCGAACAATTTACGCCAGCAGTTGCGATTGCGCGCCAACCCAAGTAAACAAGCGCTACGAAATCGATCGACGCCATTTCTATCAACGGGAGCCGAACATGTCCGACGCTTTCAAGGACCGCGAACAGGGATACGAAGCCAAGTTCCAGTTTGACGAGGAACTGCGGTTCAAAGCGGAATCGCGGCGCAACAAATTGCTGGGCCTGTGGTTGGCCGAAGCCTTCGGTCTGAAGGGTTCCGACGCCGACGCCTACGCCAAGGAAGTCGTCCTGGCCGACCTGGACGAGCCGGGTGTCGAAGACGTGATCAAAAAGGTCATGGCCGACATCGAAAAGCATGGCCTGCCGATCTCCGAGACCGACATCCGTCGCAAGCTCGAAGATCTGATGCATACGGCGGCCGAGCAGATCCAGAAGGGCGAGTAAGGCTCCGGCCACTCGCCTTCAGGCGCATTCCTTTAATTTTCGCTGATTTATTCCGGCCCGCTGCCGCCGCCGCTTAGGTGGCGGCGCACCAGGGCCGTGTCTGCTTCGCCGCGCGAGGCGAGGTTTAGGCTGCTCGAATGGCCGAAGCAGCGAATCTCCCCCGCCGCGGTCATCTCCAGAAAACCCGCCGAAATCGGCCGCATGGGGCGCAGTTCCCCGGCGACCCAGCTATGGGTGAAGTCGTGCGGAAACAGCACGGGGGCTTCGCCGCGCGGCGTTTCGAACACGATGTACTTCATGGGGCGGTCCGGCAGGGCGGGGGGCTCGCTCATCGCCGTCAATCCCCGCCGTCAGCCACCGAATACGCGTTTGAAGATCACGTCCACCCGGGCGCTGTGATAGTCCAGGGACGAGACCTCGAACAGGGCGGTCAGTTCCTCGGGCTTGAGCAGCTTTTCGATGTCCGGATCCTTTTCCAGGAAGAACATCAGCCGGTTGTCGTAGTTCTGGGCTTCTTTATCCTGCTCGTCCAACTGGGCGGGTTTGTCCGGATCGTCCGGGTCGATGCCGAAGCTTTTCCAGACTCGCATGGCGTTGCGCTGCACGATCCGGTAGGCGTCTTCGCGCGACACACCCTTCTGCGTCAGGAACAACAGCACCCGCTGGGCATCGTGAATGCCGCCGAACTTGTCGATATGTTCCTTCATGTTGGCGGGGTAGATCACCAGCTTTTCGACCACGCCGGCCAGGCGGGACAGGGCGAAATCCAGGGTCACGGTGGCGTCGGGGCCGATCATCCGTTCGACCGAGGAATGGGAGATGTCCCGCTCGTGCCACAGGGCGATGTTTTCCATCGCCGGAACCACGGCGGAACGCACGATCCGCGCCAGACCCGTCAGGTTTTCCGTCAGGATCGGGTTGCGCTTATGCGGCATGGCGCTGGAACCCTTCTGCCCGGGGGCGAAGTATTCCTGCGCTTCGCGCACTTCGGTGCGCTGCATGTGGCGGATTTCCGTCGAAATGTTCTCGATCGACCCGGCGATCACGCCCAGGGTGGCAAAGAACATGGCGTGACGGTCGCGGGGGATGACCTGGGTCGAAATCGGCTCGGGCGTCAGGCCCATCTTGCCGGCGACGTATTCCTCGACGAACGGGTCAATGTTGGCGAAGGTGCCGACCGCGCCGGAAATGGCGCAGGTCGCGATTTCCGCCCGGGCTTGCTGCAGGCGGTCCTTGGCGCGCTGGAATTCGGCGTGGAAGCGCGCGAACTTCAGGCCCACGGTCACCGGCTCGGCATGGATGCCGTGGCTGCGGCCCATCACCGGGGTGGTTTTGTGCTCCATGGCGCGGGTCTTCAGCGCGGCCAGAACCTTGTCCAGGTCTTCCAGCAGGATATCCGCGGCCTGGCTGAGCTGCACGGCCAGGCAGGTGTCCAGCACGTCCGAGGACGTCATGCCCTGATGGACGAAACGGGCCTGATCGCCGACTTGTTCGGCCAGTTCGGTGGTGAAGGCGATGACGTCGTGCTTGGTTTCCCGCTCGATCTCGTCGATCCGGTCGATGCGCGCGTCGGTATAGGGCTTGTCGCCCTTTTCCCACACGACCTTGGCGGCGTCCTTGGGGATCACGCCCAATTCGGCCTGCGCGTCGCAGGCATGGGCCTCGATCTCGAACCAGATGCGGAACTTGTTTGCGGGCTCCCAAATGGCGGCCATTTGGGGGCGGGAATAGCGCGGGATCATGGAAACTCCGTTTCAGACGGGAAATTATAGACGGCGCATCGCAGCCGACAAGCTGCATGCCAGACCGGGGCGCATTTGAAAACCCCCGATGGTGCGTTTTCGGGGGAAAACAGGCGTTGTCACAGACTTTCGGTCGGGGCTGGACTCAATGTCCGACGGCAGCCTTGCCTTCGCCGCCGAACCAGGTCGCGGCCCAACCGATCGCAAGGCCGACCACGGCCCCCTCGGCCGCGAACCACCAGGGCGAGGCCAGGGGGCTGCCGAAGCCGAAGATATTGATCAGCACCGCTTCCATGAAATCGTAGGCGAAAAAGGTCAGGACGAAGTTCATCCAGCCGCCGATCAAGGGCCCTCGAACCCACCACGGCAGGCGGACCTTCAGCACCGGATGCCAGGTAAAGATCCCGGCCAGACCGATGATTCCGCCCAGGGTCGTGTACCAGAACAGGATTCCGAACCGGACCAACCAGCCGACATCGGCCATGAAGTATGGAAAGGTCAGAAACCCGGCAAGCCCAACCAGGGCGCCCAGCGCCTTGCCCACGGCAATGCGCGTTACCAGCGATGGATGATCCGGCGTCATGGTCATGGCTTGCGGTTCCTTTTGGCGGTTCCTGTCCGGCCCGGCTTACTTCTCGTACGGATGAAAGTCGGGGCGTTCCATGGTGAAAATGGTATCGGCGTTCACTTCCGAATAATCCTGATAGCCCAGGCGGGAAATCGGGTGCAGCTTGCCGACGTCGACGCGGCCTTCGTCGGTCAGCAGATCATCGGCGATGTGGACGCCCACGACCTCGCCGAACACCACGGTATATTGATCCTTGCCGGTGGTGTTGGGCAGCTCGACCGTCTTGACGACTTTGCATTCCAGATGGATCGGCGATTCCTTGACCCGCGGCGGCTTGACGATCTTGGACGCGATCGGCGTCAGCCCGGCCATCGCCATTTCATCCACGTCGGACGGCACGTCCGAACAGGTTTTGTTCATCTGTTCACGCAGGTCCCAGGTCGCGAAGTTGTGCACGAATTCGCCGGTTTCCAGGACGTTGCGCAGGGAATCCTTCATCCCATCGCCGCCGTCGACCAGGCTGTATCCGGCCGAGAACATGACCGTCGGCGGATTGTAGGCAACGCCGTTGAAAAAGCTGTAGGGGGCCAGGTTAACGTTGCCGGCCTTGTCGACGGTGCTGATCCAGCCGATCGGGCGGGGGATGACAAGGCTGTTGAAGGGATTCTTCGGAAGGCCGTGGCCGTCCTTAGGTTCGTAAAACATGCTGGTGTCCTGTTATTCTTTCGTCCGATGGTTTTTTGCTATCGGTCCATATGGGGCTTAAAGGCGCCCTTTGCGATATAGGGCGTACCACAAAAGGCCCGCGGCCTGAATGGCGGCGACGATCAGGAAGGCGCATTGGTAGCCTTCGGGCGCGAAATGCCCCGGCGACGGTTCCGGCCATTGGTTGATGATCGCCCCCACGCCCCATTGCACGGCGAACGCGCCGAAGAATACCGCCACGTTCAATCCGGTCACGACGCGCCCGGTCAGCTCCTTGGGAAAGGCCTGGGACAGCGCCGTATAGGGCAGGATGCCGAAGGTCCCGAACAGGCCGAAGGCGTACCACACCCAGGTCGTATCGGCGAACGGGTCCAGGGCGATGACCGTCACCGACAGGGTGAACATGCACATCCCGAAGATCCCGACCGAAATGGGCCGCACGCCGACACGGGCCAGACGGTCGGCCAGCGTTCCCATGGACAGGAAGCCCGCGACCATGAAGGCGGCGATGACGAACAGGCCCGTGGCCATGTCTTTTTGTTCCAGACCGGCGACGTCGCGCAGCCAGGGGCCCGACCATAGGGATTGCAGGCCCAGATAGCCGCTCTGCACCAGGATAGAGGCGGGGCCGACCCGCTTGAACGAGGCATCGGCGAACACGGTGCGGAAGCCGGCAATCATCTCGCCCCAGGTTTCGGTGCTTTCGGTCCGGTCGCGGCGCGGCACGGCCAGGAACAGATAGGCGGCGACGGCCAGGGTGACCGCCGCCAGAATGAAGAACACGCCGCGCCAGTCGGTATAGCCCAGGGCGATTTCCACCGGCTTGGTCGCACTCAGCGCGCCGAGCCCGCCGAAGGCCATATGGATGCCGGTGATCAGCGACAGGCGCTCCGCCGGAATCCAATGGGAATGGGCCTTGAACGCGGCCATCAGGCAGGCCGAGGTGCCAAGGCCGATCAGGGCCCGGCCAAGGATCAGGCCCGGCGTATCGGCCGCCAGGCCGAACATCAGGGCGCCGCCTGCCGCGACGACCAGCAACAAGGCTTCGACCTTGCGCGGGCCATAGCGATCCAGCAACACCCCCAAGGGCAGTTGAAAGGCCGCGAAGGCGAAGAAATTGGCACTGGTCAGCAGGCCGAGGTCCGCCGCCGTCAATCCCAATTCGGAAATCAGGTTGGGGGCGATGACTGCGTTGACGACCCGGAATAGGTAACTGAGGAAATAGCCGAAAGCGAACGGCAGAAAGACCTGAAAGACAATCATGGATGCGCCTATATTATCGTTGGCGCCGTCGGCAGGCGGCCGATGGGCGGTGCGACCTTGCGCCAATCGATGGTGGTTGGCAAGGGCGGGCGGCCGAAGGCAAGGTAGAGCGAATATGGGGCCGGGCGGCGGATTTCCCCACAACGATTGGGACCGGGACATTCAGGCGATCAGTGACTGGTTGGTCACCGAAGCCCTTGGCCGCGTCAACGTCCGCTCCCTGCTGGCGGGGCTGTGTGACGCGATGAACGCGGCGGGTTTGCCGGTGGTGCGGGCGATCTCGGCCCTCAGTACCCTGCATCCAATGTACGTCGCCCATACCTATACCTACATCCGGGGGCGCGGCAATGTGACCTCGGACGTGCCGCACGGGGCCCACAACACCGATGACTGGCAACGCAGCCCGCTCAAGGTGATGTTCGACAATGACATGACCGAATGCCGGTTCGATTTGACCGACGCCTCGCTGATCGCGCCTTTCCCGTTGCTGGTGAAGGCCCGCGACCTGGGCGGGACCGATTACGTCGGCATGCTCACGCCCTTTCAGGTGGGCGAGGAACTGCCGGATTCCGTCCATAACCTGGATGGTTTGATGACCTCCTGGGCGACCGACCGCGAGGGCGGTTTCGCGCCGAAGCATCTGCGGGCCTTGCGCCGTCTGGTGCCCCGCTTCGCCCTGGCCGCCAAAATGGCGAAACGCGAGGAATCGGCCCTGAATATCGTCACCGCCTACATGGGCCGCGATGCCGGATGCCGGGTGCTGAACGGCCAGATCAAGCTGGGCGACGGCGAGGTCATTCCTTCGGTCATTTGGTATTCGGACATGCGCAATTCGACCGAATTGTGCGAACGCCTGAGCCATGGTGACTATCTGGCCGCGTTGAACCGCTATTTCGCCTGCACGGCGGGGGCGGTCATGGCCGGCGGCGGCGAGGTTCTACGGTTCGTCGGCGATGCGGTTCTGGCCATTTTCCCGATCGGCGACGACGGGGGCGGCTATACCCCGGAAGAAGCCTGCGCCAAGGCCCTGGCGGCGGCGGCGAAGGCCGAGGAAATGTTGGAGAAGACCAACAAGGAGCAACGGGACGCAGGCCGGGACGAGCTGGATTTCGGCTTGGGCCTGCATGTCGGCGAGGGCATGTACGGCAACATCGGCGTACCCGCGCGGGTCGAGTTTTCCGTGACCGGCCCCGCCGCCAACGAGGTCGCGCGCTTGGAAAACCTGACCAAGGAAACGGGCAATCGGGTCGTTGTCTCGGCCCGTTTCGCCGATCATTTGGATATCGGCTGGCGGCCGCTGGGGGAACATCGCCTGCGTGGGGTCAGCGGCGCGCAGGAAGTGTTTGCGCCGCCTCCGGTGCGCTGATAAAGCACATGCGGGAGCAAGACACTGGGTACTCAAGCTAACGGCAACGGGACGGGGTACTGGCGCGGCACCAAACGGTTTCTGCGCTATAAACTCGTGGTCCCCATGAAGCGGAGCCCGCATCCGCCTGAATACACCGCGCGCGGCGTGTTCTGGGGGGTGTTCTGGGGGCTGACGCCGCTGGTCGGCGTGCAGATGCCGATCGTCACCGCCCATTGGCTGTTGTTTCGCCTGCATCCGAAGCTGAGCTTCCATTTGATCCAGGGGCTCGCCTGGGTCTGGATTTCCAACGTCTTCACCATGGGGCCGATGTATTACGGCTTCTACGTTACCGGTCAGGTCATGCTGGGCCGTTTGGCCCATGTCTCCGGCTACGATTCCTTCGCCAAGCTGTTCACCTTCAGCGCCTGGCAGGAAGACACCTTCTGGCATACGGTCGCCCATTATTTCCAATACGTCTGGGAACAGTTCGGCCTGCCGATGGCGATCGGCTGGATCCCCTGGGCGATTACCTTCGGTTGGATCGGCTATCGGGTGTCGTTGCGCATTATCCGCGAACGCCGTCAGCGCATCCGCGACAAACGTCTGGGGCGCGAAGCCGCCGCCAACGATGAAGATGGAAAGGCGACCCCCGCCTAGACTGCGGGCCGTCGCCGATCAGGCGTGAGGATTGTCGTGCAGGTCCGTGCCATTGTCGGAGCGTCGGGCATCGACGGCTTCTTCGATCTTGCGACGGAAATCGGAGTCGTCCTCGACCAGGGTGTCGAAGTCCCCTTTCGCCAGACGCAATAACCGGCAATCGGTCAGGCAATGCACGCGGGCGACCCGGGGCGCGTTGTGAAACAGCGCCATCTCGCCGAAAAATTCCCCGGCGCTCAGGTCGATCGGTCGCCCGGGCAGGTGGACGCGGACCCGCCCGCTCAGGATGAAGTACATGGCGTCGGCCCGGTCGCCCTTATAGAAAATGTTGGTGTCGGCGGCGGCCTGCCGGGCGTGTAGCAGGCGGATGATCTTTTCGATCTGCTGCGGGCCCAGATGGGCGAAAGCGGGCACGTTCGACACCATCCCGAATGAGATCACGAAATCGCGCTGATGAATGTCGCGGGAAAAGGCCGATGCCATGATGCCGATGGGAATGGCGAACATGCCCAGGCCGAAGATCATCATCAGCCCGCCGATCATCTTGCCAATCGGTGTGATCGGCACCACATCGCCGTAGCCGACGGTCGTCAGGGTCGCCAGCCCCCACCACATGGCGTCGGGGATGGAGGCGAATTTTTCGGGTTGGACCTCGTGTTCGGCGTGGAACACCAAGGTCGAACAGACGATCAGCAGGCCCAGCATGACCACCAGGGCCCCGCCAAGCGCGCGGCGTTCCTCGGACAGGACGCGGATCAGGGTATTCAGGCCGGGGGAATAGCGGGCCAGCTTGAGCATCCGCAATAGCCGGAACACCCGCAGCACCCGCAGGTCGGCCGCCGGGACGATCAGGGCCAGATAGAACGGCGCGATCGCCAGCAAGTCGATCAGCAGATAAGGCCCCATGGCGAAGCGTAGCCGCCCCAACACCTTGCCGTGGCTGGCGACGGGGGCGTGCTCGATGGAAACCCAAAGGCGCGTTAGGTATTCGATGGTGAAGATCGCGACCGAAATACGGTCGAACAGGTGGATGGTCTGTCCGTGGGCGGCTTTCAGGTTTGGGACCGTCTCCAGGATCACGGCCAAGACGTTGGCGACGATCAGCACGACCATGCAGACGTCGAACACCCGGCCCTCGGGATGGTCGGGGTGGTTGGCCTCGATCAGGTAATAGAGCCGCCGCCGGAGTGTCATAGGTACCCCATGTCGCGGAAAGAGGTATGGCCGGATTTGGCGACGATCAGGTGATCGTGCAGGACGATGCCCATGCTTTTGGCCGCGTCCGCGACCTGTTGGGTCATGTCGATATCAGCCTGGGACGGGGTCGGGTCGCCCGACGGGTGGTTATGGACCATGATCATCGCCGCCGCCTGAAGTTCCAGGGCGCGTTTGACGACCTCGCGCGGGTACAGCGGTGTATGGTCGATGGTGCCGCGCCATTGGACCTCGTCCGAGATCAGCACGTTCTTGCGGTTCAGGAACAGGACGCGGAAATGTTCGCGGCCTTCGCGGCTCATGGCGGTGCGGCAATAGCGCAACAGCTTGTCCCAATTGCCCAGGACCGGGCCGGCGGCGACTTCGTCCCGGGCCAGGCGTTCCGCCGCCGCGGCGACGGTCTTCAGGGCGATCACGACGGCCTCGCCCGCCCCCGGGACCTGGCGGATCAGGGCGGCTTCGGCCGTGGCGACACCGGCGAACGAGCCGAACCGGTCCAACAGGTCCTTGGCCAGCGGTTTGACGTCGCGCCGGGGCAGGGCCTGGAACAGGACCAGTTCAAGCAATTCGTAATCGGGAAGCTGATCGCCGCCGCCTTTCAGGAAGCGTTCCTTCAGGCGTTGGCGATGGCCGTGATAATGGGGTGATTTCGCCGCGTCAGGCTGGTCGTCTTCGCCCGTCGACACCCGCGTTCTCCGGATCAGGCGCCGTAAGGCGGCCGGTCCAGGCCCTGCGGCGACAGGGTGAACACCTCGAACCCGTCCTTGGTCACGCCGATGGAATGTTCGAACTGCGCCGACAGCGAGCGGTCCTTGGTCACGGCGGTCCAGCCGTCGGCCAGGATCTTAACGTCGAACTTCCCGGCGTTGATCATCGGCTCGATGGTGAAGAACATGCCTTCGTGCAGTTCGTCGCCGTCACCGGCACGACCGAAATGCATGACGTTCGGCGCATCGTGAAAGACCTTGCCCAGGCCATGGCCGCAGAAATCGCGAACCACGGAATAGCGGCGGGCTTCGGCATAGGCCTGAATGGCATGGCCGATGTCGCCCAGGCGCGCGCCCGGACGGACCATGTTGATGCCTTCCCACATGGCTTCGAAGGTCGTATCGACCAGCTTCTCGGCCTTAACCTTCGGTTTGCCGACGTGATACATGCGCGAGGTGTCGCCATGCCAGCCATCGACGATGACGGTCACGTCGATGTTCACGCAATCGCCATCTTCCAGCACCTTGGGCCCCGGAATGCCGTGGCAGACCACGTGGTTGACCGAGGTGCAGATCGATTTCGGAAAGCCGCGATAATTCAACGGGGCCGCGATTGCGCCATGGCCGACGATATATTCGTGGCACAACTGATCCAGGCGCTCGGTCGTCACCCCCGGTTTGACGTGCGGGGTGATCATGTCGAGCGTTTCCGCCGCCAGCCGACCGGCCTTGCGCATGCCTTCGAAGGCCTCGGGCCCGTGGAGTTTGATCTGACGTCCGTCGCGGGACGGCACGGTTTTGACGATTTCTTTCATGGCCTAACAAATAATCCGTAATGACGCTTTGGCAACCGGGCCGCGTGGATTGCGACCGTTTTACCAGACCTTGGGGATGGGCGCGACCCTTGGCGTCATGGTGTCGGTGACGCCCGGACCGCACTCTTTTAAGAGGCGACCGGCACCGGTTCGCTGACGGTAATCTCTTCGGGCGTCACCGAGCAGCGATAGCATAGCGCCTCGATCCCCTTTTTCTTCGCTTCGACCAGGCCCTCGGCGTAGGTCGGGTCGATATCGGCGGCGACCTCGAAACGGTCGCCGTCTTCGCGCTGCACCAGATAGAGCATCACCGCGCGGTGGCCGTCGGCCACCATATCGGCCAGTTCGACCAAGTGCTTGGCGCCGCGCGAGGTCACCCCGTCCGGGAATTCCAGCGGCCCGCCGTTCAGGTCGCGACGCATGGTGACGTTCTTGATTTCGACATAGCAAAGACCCTTTTCCGGGTCTTCCAACAAGATGTCGATACGCGAATTCTTGCCGTATTTGACCTCGCGCCGCAGGCTTTCATAGCTCGCCAGCTCGGGGATTTTCCCGGCTTCGATGGCTTCGGCGACGATCGCGTTGGGTAGGGCCGTGTTGATGCCGACCAGCGTGTCGCCGATGCGGATCAGCTCCCAAGTCCATTTCAGCTTGCGGTCGGGATTGGCGGCCGGGCTGATCCAGACCTCGGCACCCGGCTCGTTGACCGAGAGCATGGAGCCGGAATTGGCGCAATGGGCGGTGACGACAGTGCCGTCTTCCAGGGTGACGTCGGCCATGAAGCGCTTGTAGCGCTTGACCAGGGTGCCTTTGACAAGGGGTGCGTGGAATTTCATGGGCCGGAAGCTACCTCTCCGGCCGGGAAAACACAATCTCGGGCTTGTCTGGAAAGATGGGCTTGGGCCTAGTCGCGGATGCGGGCGATGGCCAGGCCGTCATGGCCCTTGATCCCGACCTGTTGCAGCAGGACCGCTTCCAGGCGCGGGTTGCGCGCGATTTGGTGGTTGAAGGCCGCCGCCCCCAGGGCCGAGGGATCGTCGTCCGCTGGGTTCAGGACCTTGCCTTCGCGGACCACGTTGTCACCCAGAATCAATGCCCCCGGGCGGGCCAGCTTCAGGGACCAATCCAGATAGCTTGGGAAATTGACCTTGTCCGCGTCCAGGAACACCAGGTCGAACGGCGCCCATCCGGCCCCTTCCAGGGTCGGCAGGGTGTCCAGCGCCGGTCCGGTCACGACCTCGACCCGAGGGGCAAGGTTCGCGGCCTCGATATTCTCGCGCGCGACGCGGGCGTGGTCGGGGTCCATTTCCAGGGTGATCAGCCGCCCGTCGGCGGGCAGGGCGCGGGCCAACCAGATGGTCGAATATCCGGCCAGGGTTCCGACCTCCAAAATCGTGCGGGCCCCGATCAGCTTGGCGAACAGATACAGCAGCTTGCCTTGGTTGGCGGAGACTTGAATTTCCGGCAGCCCGGCCGCGCGGGCGCGGGCCTGCGCCCCCAAAAGCGCTTCGTCCTCGGGTGCGAACAGGTCGTCGATATAGGCATCGACGCGCCGGAATATATCGCCGGTGATCACGTTCATGGGCGGCACTGTATCTGCTCCGTGTTGCGGGAACATGACGGGCCTATTTGTTCGGCCCCGCCTTTTCGCCCAAGCTGACCTCGTCCGTGTCCAGGGCATCGGCCAGGCGCAGCTTGGCGCTGCCGGGCGACAGGGGTTTCTGCTGCGATGGGGCCGGGGCCCAGGCAGTCAGGGTTAAAATCTGGAAGGTCGCGGGGAAGCGCCCGTCGGCGTCGCGGTGGCGGTCCTGATACAGGGCCATGGCTTGGGCGATCACATCGCGCCGCGCCAACCCGCCCTTGGCCTCGGCCACGGCGTTGCTTTCGCCCATGCCGCGCAGGTCGTACAGCAGCTTCATCGGGTTTTCATAGCTGACGGTCACAACGTCGGCGTCGACCACCGGCAGGGCGAACCCGGCGCGTTGCAACAGCGCGCCCAGGTCGCGCACATCGGCGAAGGGCGACACCCGGGGGCTGAGCCCGCCGGTCACCGAGACTTCGGCCTCGGTCAAACAATCGCGCAGTTCGGCCAGGGTGCCGCCGCCCAGCATCGAGGCCAGGAACAGGCCGTCCGGTTTCAGGGCCTGGCGGATTTGCAGCAGTGCCCCCGGCAAGTCGTTGACCCAATGCAGCGACAGGTTCGACAGCACGGCATCAAAGGTGCCGGGGCCGAACGGCAGGAATTCCTCGTCGGCGGCAAGTACCGGCATGCCGACGGCGCCGCCCGCCCGGGCCTGCTCGGCCATGGCCGGGGATAGGTCGGCCTGCACCAGGGTTTCGATCCCGCCGCGACCCATGGCGCGCGGGCCGAAAATCTGCCGTCCCATTTCGCCGCCGTGGCAGCCCAGGTCCAGCGTCAGGGGGAAGCGGTGGGTGATGTCGTCCAATCGGTCGGCCAGGCGATCCGCCGTTTCCTCGAACAGGAAACCGTGGTCGTCCAACAGAGCGGCGGCGCGGTCGCGATGGGCGCGCACCTTGGCGCGATTGAACACGTGGATGGTATCGGTCATCGTGTCTGTATGACACATCGTTCGCCCGGCATAAACGACGGCCTGGATGGGCCCGAACACGCCCCCGGAAACGCTCCGATCAGCGGGGCAGTTTCGAACGGCCTAAAGGCCGTCGGGCGGCGGTTGCTGGATGTGATTCTGCCGCCTCATTGCCTGAGCTGCGGCGTGGCGGTGGACGAGCCGGGAAGCCTCTGCGCCGCCTGTTGGGACAAGGTCACGTTTTTGGGGCCGCCGGCCTGCGCCTGTTGCGGCTTGCCGTTCGAATACGAAGCCGGTCCGGCGGCGGAATGCGCGGCCTGCATCCGTCGTCACCCCGTTTATGAGCGGGCGCGCGCGGTCTTCGCCTATGACGACCACAGCCGGGGGCTGGTTCTGGGATTCAAACACGCCGACCGGACCGAAGCCGCGCCTGCGTTCGGGCGCTGGATGGCGCGGGCGGGGGTTGAGTTACTGGCCGAGGCCGATCTGATCGCCCCGGTGCCGCTGCATTGGACCCGGTTTTGGCGGCGGCGCTACAACCAATCAGCCTTGTTGGCCCGCGCCGTGGCCCAAGCCGCGCGCGAAACGGGCCGGGACATCGCGGTCGTCCCGGACCTGTTGAGCCGCCGTCGCCGGACCGTGCCGCAGGGCGGTTTGGGCGCCGCGGGCCGGGCCCGCAACGTCAAGGGCGCCTTTCTGATCAATCCCCGGTTCGCGGCGCGGGTCCGGGGGGCGCGGGTCGTGCTGATCGACGATGTCTACACCACCGGGGCCACGGTCGAAGCCTGCGCCCGGGTGTTGTTGCGGGCGGGGGCCGGGGCGGTCGATGTTCTGACCCTGGCGCGGGTGATCCAGCCGCGTGACGGTTGAGGCCCTTTTCCGCTAGCGGTCAGGACCTATATAAGAGAGCCTACGAATTCTCCCGCAACCGACCGGAACGGCCGACGTGACCAAGAAAATCGAAATCTACACCAGCCCCTTCTGCCCCTATTGCCACCGGGCCAAGAGCCTGTTGAGTTCCAAGGGCATCGACTTTGAAGAGATCGACGTGACGACGATCCCCGGCAAGCGCCAGGAAATGGCCGCCCGCGCCGGTGGTGCCTCGACCGTCCCGCAGATTTTCGCCGACGGCGCCCATATCGGCGATTGCGACGGCATCCATCGTCTCGACGCCAAGGGCGAACTGGACGGCAAACTGGGCCTCGCCTGAGGTTCCGACACACCGAAAGCGCTGATCGATGAGCACTACCTTTACCCTTGCCCTGGTTCAGACCAATTCGGGCAACGACCCCGCCGCGAATGGCGACATGATCGTCGCGCGGATCAAGGAAGCCGCCGACAAGGGCGCGGACTTCGTGATGTTCCCCGAGGTCGTGACCCTGGTCGAGACCGGGGCCAAGAACGTGGCCCCCAAGGTCACGGGCTACGAGGCCGATGCCAACTTGCCGCGGTTCAAGGCGGCGGCGCGGGACAACGGGGTCTGGGTGTTGATCGGCTCGATGGTGGTCGAACACGAGACCGCCGAACGCAAGTTCGCCAACCGGGCGGTGCTGATCTCCGACAAGGGCGAGGTCGTCACCACCTACGACAAGATCCACATGTTCGACGTGGACCTGGAAAACGGCGAAAGCTACCGCGAGAGCAAGAATTACGAGCCGGGCACGCAGGCCGTGGTCGCCGATACGCCCTGGGGCAAATTAGGCCTGAGCATCTGCTACGACATGCGGTTCCCTTATCTGTATCGCGAACTGGCCAAGGCCGGGGCGGTCATGCTGGCCGCGCCCGCGTCGTTCACCCGACCGACGGGGCGCGCCCATTGGCATGTGCTGCTGCGCGCGCGGGCGATCGAAAATGGTTGCTTCGTGTTCGCCCCGGCGCAGACCGGCGTGCACATGGACGGGCGCAAGACCTATGGCCATTCCCTGGTCGTCGATCCCTGGGGCGAGGTCATCGCCGACGGCGGCGAAGAGCCGGGCATCGTCCTGGCCGAAATCGACTTGGCCCGTGTCGATGAAGCGCGGGGAAAAGTGCCTTCCTTGCGCCATGATCGGGCGTTTGACTCTCCGGCAGGGTAGTTTTGCCGGGGCGTAAATCCGGTCGGAAAATTATCGAATAGTTGCGGCGCGGCTTTAGCGGATCGGCTATACTGCGCTGCGAAAGCAGCACCACAGAACCGAAAGTTTGGTGGATAACGTGCAGAAAATGATCAAGATTCTGGCCGCCGGCGCGATGGCGATCGCGGCCTTTGCCGTAACCGCGACCACGCCGTCGTCCGAGGCCCAGGCCCAATCGCCGGGCCCGTACGTTTCTGGCGCGCTGGGCCTGACGCTGCCGCGCGACTGGGACATTAAGGGATCGGGCATCGATACCACCCAGGAATCGGATCCGGGCTTTGCCGGGGCGCTGGCGCTGGGCACGACGTTCTTCAACAATTGGCGCGGCGAGGCCGAGCTCTCGTACAGCAACGCCGATGTGGATTCGTTCTCCGGCACGAACGGGACGGGTGAAACCTCCATGTTCGGGCTGATGTTCAACGGCTACTACGACTTCAAGAACTCCAGCAAATGGACGCCCTATGTCGGCGCCGGTATCGGCGGTGCGGTGGTCGATTTCGACGACCTGTCGCCGGTCGGCGGTTCGCGTATCACCCATAGCGACCACGTGTTCGCTTATCAGGGGATCGCGGGCGTGACCTATAAGATCGACGACGCCTTGGGCCTGTTCACCGAATATCGCTATGTCGGCACGGGCGACCGCGACCTGCGGACCGATTCCGGCGTGAACGTGGAAGCCGACTCCGGCGAACACCGGATCATGGTCGGCTTGCGTTGGTCGTTCGGCGCGCCGGCCCCGGCGCCCAAGGTTGAACCGAAACCCGTTCCCGTGCAGGCCCCGGCCCCCGCGCCGGTCGCCAAGCCGGCCCCCGCGCCGGAAGCGCCGCGGAACTTCCTGGTGTTCTTCGATTGGGACAAGGCGGACCTGACCGCCGACGCCCGCGCAATCATCAATGCCGCCGCCAAGGCGAGCACGTCGATGAAGGTGACGCGGATCGAAACCACCGGTCACGCCGACCGTTCGGGAACCGATGCCTATAACCTGCGCCTGTCGAAGCGCCGCGCCGAAGCGGTGAAGGCCGAATTGAACCGCCTGGGCATTCCCGCCGGTGAGATCGTTGTTCGCTGGAAAGGCGAGCGCGAGCCCCTGGTGGCGACGCCCGACGGTGTGCGCGAGCCGCAGAACCGGCGTGTGGAGATCATCTTGAACCAGTAAGGTCGCCACGCATCAAAGATACGAAAAAGCCGCCGGGGCGATCGTTCCGGCGGCTTTTTCATGTCCGCGCGCAGGCAGGCACGACGGGGCCAAGAGTCAGCCCGTTCGATATTCAGATGTTGGAATAGATCAGTCTTCGAGGACGGGGCGCTTGCTGGGCTTGTCGCCCGCGGCGGTGTCCATGGCGGCCAAATGACGCACCGGTTCGCCCTGCAGGGTGCGGGCCTGAACATAGGCCATCAGCCCTTGGCGAGGCTGGGCCTGCGCTTCCTGGAAGACGCGGTTCATGTCCTGGCAATAGCGGGGCTGTTCCAGCCGCTTCAGCGACGCCCGGTTGGCCAGATGCGTGATGAAGCGGTTCAGTTCCCGTTCCGCATTCGCATGATGAATGCGCTGGAACAGGGCGCGCAGGGCCTGGCCCTGACGAACCAATTCGTCCTGATGACGGGTCACCAGATTGTTGTACTGGGTCTGTTGATGGCAGCTCAGCGCGGCCACGGCCAGATCGGCCCGGAACATGCGCAGGCGCACGACGCGGGTTTCGGTCGGGCTAAGGCAGGAAGTGGGAAGACGCACGCCGTCGAAATCGGCCGCCGCGACGCAGGCCGCCTGGGCCTTGTCGGGGGTGCAGGCGATTGCCGCCAGCGCGGCCATTCCAGCCGCGGCCGACAAGCGCCATGATCCGAGTTTGAACGCGGGTGTCGCCAAAACCCCTGGTTTCCTCTTCAGGTCCCTTAACCCGGCGATCATGCCTGAAAGGGTGTTACCATGCAACTAACAGAAAACCGGGCTGCATCCCCCTCTTTTACGGGCACAAAGACGGGGCCGTCCCATTTCGGGGCGGCCCCGCAACCGTGGGGGACACGGATTGAAAATGCGGAAGTCGGGTAGGGACCTTTAAGCGGATTTCTGGGCGGCGGATTCCATGTAATCGGGGTCCATGACCGTGGCCCGGCGCATGTCGCGCTTGTATTGGTCCAGGTCGAACGGCCGCGCGCGGTGCATGGTCGCGCGGTTGTCCCAGATCACCAGGTCACCGACCTGCCAATGATGGGTGTGAACGAACTGCGGCTGGGTCGCGTGTTCCATCAGGTCGCGGATCAGCATGCGGCCCTCGGGCACCGGCCAGCCGACGATGTGCGATGCATGGGATGCCAGATACAGCGCCTTGCGCCCGTTCGCCGGATTGACCCGAACCAGCCCGTGATGGACCGGCGGCAGGGCCTTGCGTTCCTCTTCCGAAAAATTGGAGAAGCCCAGCTTTTCGCGCGAAGTGGCGATGCAATGTTCGGCTTCCAAGTCTTCGATCAGATCCTTGGTTTTCTGCGGCAGGGCATCATAGGCGGCGCGCATGTCGGTGTATTGCGTCTCACCCCCTTCGGGCACGACCGTATGGGCATGCAGCAGGGAATATTTCGCCGTCACTTTTTTGAACGATGCATCGGTGTGCCACAGCTGATTGGCCAGGCCGAAGATGCGGCGGCGGTCGTCGCGCTCCATCGTCTCGTTGTTTTCGTTGATGTTCGAGATATCGACCAGCTTGGGACCGATCCGCTGTTTCGAGCCGGTCTTGATGATCCGGTTGTCGTCGTACAGCGGGCCGAAGCGCTCGGCGAAGGTTGCCTGTTGGTCCTCGTCCAGCTTCGGGCCGTGAAAGACCAGGACGGCGTTATCGTCGATGGCTTTTTGGATTTCGGCGAAGGTCTCGTCGCTCATCGGTTGCGACAGATCGACGTCCTGCACCTCGCCCACGAACAGGGGGTGCATCAATTTGACGGTGATGGCCATGGTGCGGCTCCTTGGATTGGCGTTTCCTGGTGCGCCGCTGTTGTTGTTTCGCGGCGTCTGAAAACCAAGTTTGACAGCGGTGCCTGGATAATGTCGAATTCATAATATTAGTTACTAATAACCAAATGTTATGGTTTAGATTGTATGCGCTTGAATTTGCGACAGGTCGAAGCTTTCCGCGCCGTGTTCCAGACCGGCAGCATGACAGCCGCCGGAAGCCTGATGGGCATCACCCAGCCGGCAGTCAGCCGCCTGATCCGCGACCTTGAGGCTGAAATCGGCCTGCCGTTGTTCGAACGGGTCGGCGGCCGGGTGGTGGCGACGCCGGACGCGGTCGCGTTGTTTCGCGAGGTCGAGCGCAGCTTCCACGGCCTCGACCGGGTCGCCCGGGCGGCGGCTGACCTGCGCCAGCGGCGGCAGGGCGAATTGCGCATCGCGGCTTCATTGGCGCCGTCGTTCTTCGGTCTACCGCCTGTCATCCGCGCCTTTCACGAAGCTTGGCCGGGAGTCGCCCTGTCGATGAAAACGGGAACCTCGCCCGAGGTTCTGGACCTGGTCGCCATGCAGCAATGCGACGTGGGGTTCGCCGTGGTGCCGGCCGAAGCGCCGGGCGTGGTAACGCGGGCGCTGCCGGTTCACGACGCGCTTTGCGTCCTGCCCGAGGGCCACGCCCTGAGCGCTAAGGACGTCATCGTGCCAAAGGACCTGGATGGTCTGCCGTTATTGGTGCTGTCCGATTATAGCCCGGTGCAGCAGCAGTTCCTGGCGGCGATGGCGGCGGCGGGGGTAACGGTCAACACCGTGTTCGAATCCACCTTTTCCGCGGCTCTTTGTCCGTTGATCGCCGATGGGGTCGGGGTCGGGGTGCTCGATCCACTGACCGCGCGGGCCAATGCCGGGCGGGGCGTGGTGCTGCGCCCGTTCGCGCCGTCGGTGCGGTATGAACTGCGGGCGATCTATCCGGCGGCGCGGCCCCTGGGCGAGCGCGAGGCCGCGTTCATCGACCTGTTGGACGCCCATCTGACCGCCTTTGCGGCCTAGTCGTTATGCGGGGGCGAGGGGATGCGGCTGCGGCCCGCCGTCGTCGCGGAGATTGTGGGCCAAGTCGTTGACCGCGCAGATGCGTTGCTTGACCCCCGGGGGCGCTTCGTCGGTGATGCCGGATTCAAAGGCCACGACCTGCAAACGGCCCTGAACCAGTTCCAGAAGCTCACCCGATTTCAGCAGGTGATCCGGATTGCGGGGCCGCCCGAAGGCTTCGTTGCCGCGCGCGAAAGTCTCGTAAAGCAACACACCGCCCGGCTCCAGCGAGCCGATCAATCCGTCGAAATGCGGGCGAAACAGATAGTTGCTGACCACGATGGCGGCGAACTGCCGATCCGCGAAGGGCCAGGGTTTGCCGTCTTCCAGGTCGATTTCGACAACCTCTGCGGCGGCTTCGGAGCTCAGGTCGGTCAGGGCCGAGATATTCTGGTCGACCGCCGTGATCGGATGGCCGCGCCCCAGAAAATGGCGGGCATGGCGGCCGCCCCCGGCGGCGACGTCCAGCACCCTGCCGCCGCTGGTGCCGTCCATCCGCACCAGGGGGGCGAACCGCGTGATCCAGGACGACGGGGTTTTGAATTTCAGGTGATGGGCGGCGTCTGACATGGCGAAAAGGCCTGGATATCCGGTTGTCTGATTCGGGTTTTATTAAGCGTTTCATACTATGTTTCAGGCGTTAAAGCGCCTATAACAGGCGTTCGCGGCTCCGGAAAGCCTTCTGACTCATGGCCTTAGGTGGCGGTCAGCTTTTCCGGCGGGCGGTTTTGCTACGGAAAATTAGAGTCTGCGCGATGATCCGTTATCGTCTGATTTGCAGCCAGGACCACGAGTTCGACGCCTGGTTTCGGGACGGTGCCAGCTATGACCGGCAGGTCAAGCGGCAACAGGTGACCTGTCCCCATTGTGGCGACGTCGATGTGACCAAGGCGATCATGGCGCCGGGGATCGTTTCGTCCGCCGGGACGGATAAATTCGCCGAAGCCAAGGCGCAGGAAGTGGCCCGCCGCATCCTGGCCGCCGTCGGCAAGCTGCAGGACACGGTCGAGCAGGAATGCGAATACGTCGGCGACCAATTTGCCGACGAAGCCCGCGCCATTCACTATGGCGATGCCGAGGAACGCGGCATTTTTGGCGAAGCCAGTGACGACGAAGCGGCGGAATTGGAAGACGAAGGCATCGACTTCATCCGTCTTCCGGGTCGCCGCCAACGTCGCGACAACTGATCCCGCCTTCTTCTCGCGCCGATCCTCCGGCTTAATCCCGGTCTCCGAATTTTCAGTCGTCGATGAACGTCAGCCCGGCGTTGCGTTCCATCACTTTGATGACGTCGTCGCAACTGGCTTTGGGGCCCAGCATCTGCATCGCGGTTTGGAAAAATTCCCGGGTCAGCGCCGAGGCCATCATCGGCACACCTGAATCGTTGCCCAACTGGCAGGCAAGGCGCACGTCCTTGTGCATCAACTCCATGGTGAAGGTGCCCGGCGCGCGGTCGCGGATGCGCGGCAGGGAAATCTTCGACGCGTTGCTCTGCCCAGATCCCTTGCTCAGAACCTCGATCATGGTGTCCAGGGTCAGGCCGTTCTTGATGCCCATGGTCACGGCCTCGAAGGTCGCAACGCGGATCGACGCACTGGTCACGTTGTTGACCAGCTTCATGGTATGGCCCGCGCCGACATCGCCGCAGTGAAAGATGTTGGGGCTGATGGTTTCCAGATAGGGGAGAACCTTATCGAACTGTTCCTTGGACCCGCCCGCCATGATGGCGATGGTTCCGGCTTCCGCGCCGTGCGGTCCGCCCGATACGGGCGCATCGATCAGGCCGATACCCTTTTCCGCCAGCTCCGCCGCCATGGCGCGGGTTTCGTTGGGATCGCCCGTCGTTTGGTCGACGATCAGCTTGCCGGGCTCCAACCCTTCGGCCAGCCCGCCGGGGCCGAAAATCGCCTGCCGGACTTCGGTTGAGGTCGGCAGGCAGGTCAGGATGATGTCGCATTCCCGCGCCAATGACGCCGGGTCCTGCACGGGCTGCGCGCCTTCACCGGCGAAGGTTGCCGTGGCGGCTGGGTTCAGGTCGAACACCCGCAGGCGATGTTCCCGCATCAGCCGCCGCGCCAACGCGCCGCCCATCATGCCAAGTCCGATGTATCCCAAATTCATAATATATCCTCCCGCGGCTGTCCTTCTGCCGTCGTGACCATGGCGGGGCCCGCGGCGGATAGCCGGAATGCGTTTTGTCGTTTGATTTTGTCCGAACAGAAGAAGATCGGTGTTTGCCGAGGGTATGATAGTGGACCCGGGGCGCGCCCAGCAAGCTGCCCCGTTTTCTATCAGACGACGGTCAGCCGGGGTTTCTCTTGGGGGACGCGTGCGGATGCCGCGTCAATCACACGGGATGGCGGGAAATCGATGGTCACCCGCGTGCCTTTGCCCCGGGCGCTGCTGACCTCAATCGTCGCGTCGTGGATTTTCGCCAATTCGATGACCAGCGGGAGGCCCAAACCCGTACCCTGATGATCGCGGGTCATATGGTGGGCGACCTGTCCGAACCGGGACATGGCGATCTCCAATTCTTCTTCGTCCATGCCGATGCCGGTATCGGACACGACCAGGCGCAGGTCGCCGTCGTCCAGTTCGCGGGCCTCGATCGTGACGCGTCCGCCGGGGCCGGTGAATTTCACCGCGTTCGACAGCAGGTTCAGCAGGATCTGCAGGATCCGCCGCTCGTCGGCGCGCAATCGGGGCAGGCCGGGGCCGATCACCGCATGCAGGCGAATACCCTTCATCGACAGGTCGTGGTCGAACATCCGCAGGGCCTCGGCGGTCGTTCGCGCCAGATCGACATGGGTTTCGCACAATTGTAGCTGGCGGGCTTCGGCGGCGGAAATGTCCAGGATGTCGTTGATCAGGGCCAACAGGTGGCTGCCCGAAGTGTTTATGTCGCGCAGGCAATCTTCCTGGCGGTCGTTGGCCAGGGGGCCGTAGACCCCGGCCCCGAGCGAGCTGGAAAACCCGATGATCGCGTTCAACGGGGTGCGCAGTTCGTGACTCATGTTGGACAGAAACTCGGTCTTGGCCCGACTGGCGCGCTCGGCGCGGTTTTTCTGGCGCTCCATGTCGGTCCGGGCTTGCGCCGCTTCGTCGATCCGGCGCCGCAAGTTGCGGTTGGTGGCTTCCAGCTTCAGGACCGTCCGGCGGACCTTGTTCTCGAGCGGGCGGAAGATGAAGAACGCTTCCAGCACCAGGGCGACCAGGGTGCAAACCCAAAGGATGGCCTCGAACCATTTGACCCGCGCGATGGCCGCGCGGGAAAACGCCTCATAGGCTTCGACCGCGGAATTGAGCATCGGCTCCAAAACGTGCGGGCCATAGTTGATGAGGTAAACGTAGGACGAGGTGTTGACCGTCAGATTGCCGAATTGCAGCCGATAAATATCCCGGGCATGACCGAGGAAGCGATTGACGGCAAGGTCCAGGCCGACCGTGCCGTCGAAATAGATGATTTCCAAATCCTTGGTCATCACCTTGGGGATGCCTTCTTCTTCGTTGCCGGTCAGCAGCAGAAGATGCGCGCGCCACATGGCGTTGACGGCACGGCCCAATTGCGCCCGGGCGGTTTCGAATTCATCCTCGTCGCGGGAGATCGCCATCTGTCCGGCGAAATGGGCGATCCGGTTGGCCTGTCCGTTCTGGCCCCCGGCGACGAAAATCAGATGCCCGTAGTCGGCCTGTTTGGCGATGATGAAATGCATCGTGAAGAACGCAGCCGTGACCAGCAGGGCGATGGCGCTCAGCCCCAGGACATAGCGATAGCGCAGGCTTTTGACCGCCGCCAGTTCCGACATTCCACGCCCCGTTTTCGACGCTTGAATTCACCCACTCAGGGCCTTTGGCCTCTGTTCGGCGGCATCGTAGCGACGGCGTGTAACAGATATGTTGCGGAATCGAATTGCCCCGCGAGGCGTTCCGGTCAGGCGTCCGGCTTGACGGCGAAGGCCAGGTAATTGACGGCCAGGTCATGGGCGTCGAGACGCCAGGTATCGTTCAACGGATTGAACACCATGCCTTGCAGCTCGGTGACGTCGATGCCATGGGCTTCCAAGCCCTGAACCAATTCCGACGGGCGCACGAACTTGCGCCATTCGTGGGTCCCGATCGGCAGCCAACGCAGGATGTACTCGGCCCCGATCTTGGCCAGCGCCAGGGACTTGAGGGTGCGGTTCAGGGTCGTCACGACCGTGCAGCCGCCGGGCCGGACCAATCCGGCCGACGCCCCCAGGAATACATCCAAGTCCGCGACATGCTCGATCACTTCCATGTTCAGAACCACGTCGAAGGTGCGTCCCAGATCGGCCAGCTCCTCGGGCAGGACATGGCGGTAATCGATATTCAGCCCGGCCTGTTCGGCATGCAGGCTGGCGACCGCGATATTCTTTTCCCCGGCGTCGATCGCGGTGACGTCCGCGCCCAGGCGGGCCATCGGCTCCGCCAGCAGGCCGCCGCCGCAGCCGATATCCAGCAGGGACAGGCCCTTCAAAGGCAGGGGCGCCTCTGCATCAAAGCCGAAATGGGCCGCCACGCGGTCGCGGATAAAGGCGATCCGCACCGGGTTGATGCGGTGCAGGGGGCGGAACTTGCCCGTGGGGTCCCACCATTCGTCGGCGATGGCCTGAAAGCGGGCGACTTCGCTGTCATCCTTGGTGGTCGGCCGAGAGGTTTGGCGGCCATCAGGATGGGCGTCGGGCTGTTGGGCGTTCGGGGGCGTCATGAGCGACCTTTGCATGGTTGGCGGCGCGGGCACCTTGCCCGCAGCGCGGATTAAGAGTAAGAAGGCGCCGCCTGTCAAACAAGGGCAAGTCATTCAGACGGGATTTTCCGTTTATCGGACATTACTTACGGGTCGGGAGATACACCGGTTCCATGGCATTGATCGTGCAGAAATTCGGCGGCACCTCCGTCGCCGACGTAGACCGCATCAAAGCAGTGGCCCAGCGCGTCAAAAGCGAAGTTGACGCGGGGCATCAGGTCGCCGTCGTGGTTTCGGCCATGGCCGGCGTGACCAATCAGCTTGTCGGCTACGTCGATCAGATGTCGACCCTTTACGATGCGCGCGAATACGACGCCGTCGTCGCCTCGGGCGAGCAGGTCACGTCGGGCCTGTTGGCGCTGGCGCTGCAGGCTTTGGGCGTGCCCGCGCGGTCGTGGCAGGGTTGGCAGATTCCGATCCATACCGACAACGTCCATGCCAAGGCGCGCATTTCGAGCATCGAAGCCGACAAGATCCTGCCCCGCCTGGAGCAGGGCGAGGTCGTGGTCGTGCCGGGCTTCCAGGGCGTGGCTCCGGACGGGCGGATCACCACGCTGGGCCGTGGCGGCTCCGATACCTCGGCGGTTGCCTTGGCGGCGGCGCTCAAGGCGCATCGCTGCGACATCTACACCGATGTCGACGGGGTCTATACCTGCGATCCCCGGATCGTCACCAAGGCCCGCAAGCTGGACAAGATCACTTACGAAGAAATGCTGGAGATGGCCTCTCAGGGCGCCAAGGTCTTGCAGACCCGCGCCGTGGAAATGGCCATGAACCATGGGGTGCGCACGGAAGTCCGCTCGACGTTCTCGCAAGAACGCGGCACCCTGGTCGTGAACGAGGATGAAATCGTGGAAAAGCAAGTCGTCAGCGGTATCGCCTATTCCCGGGACGAGGCCAAGATCACCCTGGTCCGCGTCTCCGACCGGCCCGGCGTGGCCGCCGGTATTTTCGGCCCGCTCGCGGAAGCCAGCGTCAACGTCGACATGATCGTCCAGAACGTCTCCGCCGACGGACAGGCCACGGACATGACCTTTACGGTCGCCAAGGCCGACCTGGAGCGGACCAAGGTCATTCTGCAGGAAAAGAAGGCCGAATTGGGTTATGAAGACCTGATTGCCAAGGATGGCGTGGTCAAGATTTCGATCATCGGCGTGGGCATGCGTTCGCACGCGGGCGTCGCCCAGACCATGTTCAGCACGCTGGCCGAGAAGGGCATCAACATTCAGGTGATCTCGACCTCGGAAATCAAGGTCAGCGTCCTGATCGCCGAAGAGTATACCGAACTGGCGGTGCGCGCCCTGCATACGGCCTATGGCCTGGACGCCGCTTAAAAAAGCACGCGTCGCGGGCCGCCGATTTCTGCGGCGGTCGGACCGACGGCGTAATAATCCGACGGCAAAGCAGTCGTCATCGCGAATGTTCGAACCTATATGATGGCCAGGCCCGGGGGGAGCGGACCCGGATTGGCCGTGCGCGCAATTCAGGGCAGGGGTCCCGAGTTCAGTGATCGACAAGTCCAACCCGAAAGGGCCGGCAGGAGCAGCCGGGCCCGGAAAGGCGCCGGGGAAAACCCCCGGTAAGCCGTCTTCCGGTGCGGGCGGCGATCGGTCCGGCCAACGGCGGCCCGCGGTCTCGCCGGTCCCCCGGCGGATGCTGGGCCGGGTTCGCCAGGTCATGGCCTCGGCGGCGACGGCGCAGGAGCGGCTTGACCAGATCGTCCGCATCATCGCTTTGGAAATGGTCGCCGAAGTCTGCTCGATCTATCTGCGCCGCGCGGGTGACGTGTTGGAACTGTTCGCCACCCAGGGCCTGCGCCAGGACGCCGTTCACAAGACCCGCCTACGGGTCGGCGAGGGCTTGGTCGGTGAAATCGCGGCCCATGCCCTGCCGTTCGCGTTGGAAGACGCGCAATCGCATCCCAGCTATGCCTATCGCCCGGAAACGGGTGAAGAACTGTTCCATTCGCTGATGGGCGTGCCGATCCTTCGCGGCGGCCGGGTGACCGGTGTCGTCGTGGTTCAGAACCGCACGCGCCGCGCCTACGAAGACGAAGAAGTCGAAACCCTGCAGACCGTCGCCATGGTTCTGGCCGAACTGGTCGCGGGGGGAGATCTGGTTTCGGCGGACGAACTGTTGCCGATCGACGGCGCGGCCCTGAAGCCGCTGCGCATGGAAGGCTTGCGCCTGAACGGCGGGGTCGGGATCGGTACGGCGGTGCTGCATCGCCCGCATCTGTTCATCGAAACCATCGTCGCCGACGATCCGTCGGCGGAACGCGAACGTCTGCATGAAGCCTTCAAGGCGATGCACGGCGCGCTCGACGACATGCTGGCCTCGGACCATATGGCCAAGGGCGGTGAGCATCGCGACATTTTGGAAACCTATCGGCTGATCGCGCAGGATGCGGGCTGGCTGTCGCGGATCGAGGACGCGATCGATTCCGGTCTGTCCGCCGAAGCCGCCGTGCAGCGCGTGCAGAACGACCTGCGCGCCCGCATGGCCGGGATCGACGATCCCTACCTGCGCGAGCGCGCCCATGATTTGGACGACCTGGGCTACCGTTTGATCCAGCACCTGATGGGGGCGGAGCCGGCGCCGCGCGAAATGCCCGACAATGCGATCCTGATCGCCCGCAACATGGGCCCGGCGCAATTGCTCGATTACGATAGCCAAAAGCTGCGCGGCCTAGTCCTGGCCGAAGGTTCGCCCAATGCGCATGTCGCGATTGTCGCCCGCGCGCTCGACCTGCCGGTGGTCGGGCGGTTGGACATCATCCTCGACCGGGTCGAAGAAGGCGATCCGCTGATCCTCGACGGCGACCAGGGGCATGTCTACCTGCGTCCGGGCGAAGACATCCGCATGACCTTCGAGGACAGCTTGCGGGTTCGCGCCGAACGTCGCGCCCAATACGCCGAACTGAAGGAACTGCCTGCCGTGACCAAGGATGGGGTCGCGATCAACCTGTTGCTGAATGCCGGGTTGCGGGTCGATCTGGGCCATTTGGAAGAGACGGGGGCGGCTGGGATCGGCCTGTTCCGCACGGAAATTCCGTTCATGGTCGAATCGACCGCGCCGACCGTCGAGCGGCAGCAGGAAATCTACACGACCGTTTATGAACATGCCGGCGACCGTCCGGTGACGTTCCGCACGCTCGATGCCGGTGGGGATAAGGTGCTGCCCTATTGGGATGTCGAGGCCTCGGAAGAAAACCCGGCCATGGGGTGGCGGGCGATCCGGGTGTCGCTCGACCGGCCCGCGCTGATGCGCGACCAATTGCGTTCGTTGATCCGCGCCGCCGCCGGAAAGACGCTGCGCGTGATGTTCCCGATGGTCACGGAAGTGGCTGAATTCGACGCGGCGAAGAAGCTGCTGGATGCGGAACTGGCGCGGGCGCAACGACGCGGCAACCTGATGCCCACGAATGTCCGCGCCGGGGTGATGCTCGAGGTCCCGGGCCTGATCTTCCAGATGGCGGCCTTGACCAAGCGCGTCGATTTCATCTCAGTCGGGTCGAACGACATGCTGCAATTCCTGTTCGCGGCGGACCGGGGCAACCCGCAGGTGGCGTCCCGCTATGACGAATTGGCTCCGGCGGTCCTGAATTTCCTGGGCGAAATCGCTCAACGCTGCGGCGATAGCGAGACTGATCTGAGCCTGTGCGGCGAAATGGCGGGCGATCCGTTGGCGGCGATGACCTTGATCGGCCTGGGATTCCGCAATCTGTCCATGTCGGCCCCCTCGATCGGTCCGGTCAAGGCCATGGTTCGATCCCTGGATGTCGGTGCGTTGCAAAGCTATCTCGGTGGGTTGAAGGATTCCGCCGACCATTCCTTGCGCGATCAGCTAAAGGGCTTCGCCGCGGATCATGGCGTATTGGTTTAACCGCGCCGTATTTCTTCTTGAATCTACATGACTTTTTGTGGGATTATCCGCATTGCGGAAAATTCGACACGTATCGTTCGTGAATCCCTTGTAATTACCCGCGCCCGTGGCCCCAGGGGAAGGTGCCGGTGGGGCGGCGTCAAGATTCCGATAGAACGCCGGGGCAGGGTTCGGAATGGGGATTCCGACCTGGGTCCCGAAGGGGATTCTGGAACGAACGTTGGGGTAAAGGGGTGAAGTGCGCGTGAATCACGATCCCATCTCACGGGCGGCGCCGGGGGGCGACGCCACGGACCGTCGTACAGGCGTCGGCGGCTTGCTGCGGGCGTCCCGCCTGCGGTGCGGCGAAGAGCTTGAGGCCATCGCCCAGGTTCTGCGTATCCGGCCCCGTCATCTGCAAGCCATCGAAGAAGGCCATTTCGACCAGCTTCCGGGCACGACCTACGCGGTCGGGTTCATTCGCGCCTATGCCGATTACCTGGGCCTGGACGCCGAAGAAGTGGTGCGCCGCTTCAAGGATGAACAGACCATTCCGTCGGGCCGTCCGCCGAAAGCCGACTTGGTGTTTCCGTCGCCGATGTCCGAAACCGGTATCCCGCGCGGCGCCGTGGTCTTTCTTGGCGTCGTGATCGGCCTGATCGCCTATGGCGGCTGGTACGTCTCGACGGTCGACAACGATTTCTTCAAAAAATGGATCGAGCCGGTTCCCGCCCGTTTGGCGGCGATGTTGCCGGGTGGCGCCGAGGGCGGAAACGAAAATCCGGTCGATACGCGCGCCGAGGCCCCCGCCACGGAAACGACCTCCGCGGAGACCTCCCAGGAAACGACGGGTGCCTCGATTACGACACCCGCGCCGGAACAGGTTGAAGCGACAACCGCCGAAGCGACGCAGGAAACGACCCAATCCGCGCCGGAAACGCCCGCCGCGACGGTCACTCAGGGGCAGCCCGAACCGCCGACCACCCCTTCCGAGCCTGAAAAGACGGAAGCGGTCGAAGCAACGCCTTCCCAGGCCGTGACCGAAACGCCGGATGCCACCCCGGCCCCCGAGCCGGCCAAACCGGAACCGGTGACGGAAACGGCGCATACGCCTGAAGCCATCGCCCAGCCGGTCGAAACGGCGGCGCTGCCCGCCCCGACGGCTGCACCCGCCCAGGCCTCCAATGAGGCCGCTTCAGAGGCTGCCGCCGAAGCGACAAAACCGGCCGATGCCGCCGAGCAGGCGGCCACCGCCGCCGCCCCGACGGAAACCGCGACCGCGACGCCGGTCGCGAGCGATGCCCGAATCGTCCTGACCGCTGTCCGCGACAGCTGGGTCGAAGTCCGCAAGCAGGTCACGGATGAATGGGTCTGGGGCAAGCTGATGCGCGCCGGCGATACCTATGCCGTGCCGGACCGCGACGACCTGAAGATGAAGACCGGCGACGCCGGTGGCCTGACGATTACCGTCGATGGGCAGGCGATCCCGCCGATCGGGGCCAGCGGCGAGGTGGTTCGGAACGTGGTTCTGGACCCGGAACGCCTCAAAGCCGGAACCGCCATCCCCCAATGATCCCTAGGTATCGGGGCCCTATCGGGGCTTCGACCGTTGACCCCGGCGCGGGGGTCGGGCAAAACATGCGCAATGGACCGATGCCTTGGGGCCGGTTGTCCGGCATGGCCGGCTATGACCCCATGGCGTGATCCCCTTGTACGGTCCAAGGAAACTTAAAGGAATTGGACACATGTCCCAGGAAGCCAAGCTTCCCTCCGGTCCCTCGGTGGCATTCGGGCCTTCCCCGCGCCGCGTGAGCGTCCCGGTTACCATCGGCAACGTTACGATGGGGGGTCTGAACCCCATTGTCGTGCAATCGATGACCAATACCGACACCGCCGATATCGACGGCACGGTCGAACAGGTCCATGCCCTGGCTCAGGCTGGGTCGGAAGTCGTCCGCGTCACCGTCAACACGGAAGAAGCCGCCGCCGCCGTTCCGCATATCAAGGAAAAGCTGCTGGCGCGGGGTGTCGACACGCCGATCGTCGGCGACTTCCATTACATCGGCCACAAGCTGCTGGAAAATCACCCGGCCTGCGCCGAAGCCCTGGACAAATACCGGATCAACCCCGGGAACGTCGGCTTCAAGGAAAAGCGCGATACCCAGTTCTCGAAAATGATCGAGAAGGCGATGGAATACGGCAAGCCTGTGCGCATCGGCGTCAACTGGGGCTCGCTCGACCAGGACCTGGTCATTCGCCTGATGGACGAGAACGCCAAATCGGCGACCCCGATGTCGGCCGAGGAAGTGACCCAGGAAGCCCTGGTGCAGTCCGCGATCTCGAACGCGTTGAAGGCCGAGGAATTGGGCCTGAGCCGTGACCGCATCATTCTGAGCTGCAAGGTCTCCGAGGTTCAGAGCCTGATCAAGGTCTACCGGGAATTGGCGCGGCGCGGCGACTGGGCCCTGCACCTGGGGCTGACCGAAGCCGGGATGGGCTCGAAAGGCATTGTCGCTTCGACCGCCGCCATGGGCGTGCTGCTGCAGGAAGGGATCGGCGATACCATCCGCGTGTCGTTGACGCCCGAGCCGGGCGGCGACCGCACCAAGGAAGTCATCGTTGCCCAGGAAATTCTTCAAACCATGGGCCTGCGCGCATTCACGCCGCTGGTCACGGCCTGCCCCGGTTGCGGTCGTACGACCTCGACCTTCTTCCAGGAACTGGCCGACACGGTTCAGGGCTATGTGCGCGGCATGATGCCGACCTGGCGTGAAAGCTATGACGGCGTCGAGAACATGTCCCTCGCCGTCATGGGCTGCATCGTCAACGGTCCCGGCGAAAGCAAGTATGCCGATATCGGCATCTCCCTGCCGGGCACGGGCGAAGCCCCGACCGCGCCGGTCTTCGTCGACGGCGAAAAGGTCGCGACCTTGCGCGGTGAGGCCATTGCCGAGGACTTCAAGAAAATCGTCGACGACTATGTCGCCCGGAAATATCCCCGCAAGCCGGGTACAGGCGCCGGCGCCAGCGCGGCGGAATAGCGGGACGAACGACGATGGCAGACCTGCAGCCCGTTCGCGGGACACACGACATTCTGGCCGACGATTTCCGCCTGCACCGCCACATCGGTGACCGAGCCGCGCTGTTGGCGGCGCGTCATGGGTTCCAGGAAATGACGCCGCCGATCTTTGAGTTCACCGATGTGTTCTCGCGCACATTGGGCGAGACCTCGGACGTGGTGACCAAGGAGATGTATACCTTCCAGGATCGCGGCGGCGACTCGATCACCTTGCGGCCCGAATTTACAGCCGGGATCGCCCGCGCCTTCATGTCGAACGGCTTGGCTCAGGAAGCGCCGCTGAAGTTCTTCGCGCGCGGCCCTGTGTTCCGTCACGAGCGCCCGCAGAAGGGCCGCCTGCGCCAGTTCCATCAGATCGATGTGGAGATCCTGGGTGTGCCCGGCGCGCAGGCCGATATCGAGGTCATCGCCCTGGCTGCGCATCTGCTGGAAGACCTGGGCGTTGCCCAGGACGTGCGTCTGGAAATCAATTCCCTGGGCGATCCGGAAAGCCGCCAGTCCTATCGCGGCGTGCTGCTGGACTTCCTGTCCGACTATCGCAACGACCTGTCCGAAGACAGCCGCACACGGATGGACAAGAACCCGCTGCGTATTTTCGATTCCAAGGATGCGGGCGATCAGGAAATCATGGCATCCGCCCCGTTGCTGCAGGAACATCTGAACGATCATTCGCGGGAATTCTTCGCCGAGGTTCTGGCCGGGTTGGATGCCTTGGGCATTGCCTACGAGGTCAAACCCCGACTGGTTCGCGGCCTGGATTATTACAGCCACACGGCGTTCGAATTCGTGACCGATACCCTGGGCGCCCAGGGCACGGTTCTGGCGGGCGGGCGTTATGACGGCCTGATGGAACAGATGGGCGGTCGCGCCACGCCGGGGATCGGTTGGGCCGCGGGCGTCGAGCGGTTGTCGATGATGCTGGGCGAAGCCCCGGCGGCCGAACGCCCGATCGTAGTCATCCCCATGGGTGACGAGGCCCAGGGTCCCGCGTTGAAGGTCGCCAACGATCTGCGTCGCTCCGGCCATGTCGTCGACATGGGCTATTCCGGTAATCTGAAGCGCCGCATGGCCCGCGCCAACAAGGCCGAGGCCAAAGCCGTTTTGATTTTGGGATCCGACGAATTGGAACGTGGCGTCGCGACCCTGCGCAATATGGAATCCGGCACGCAGACCGACGTGCCGCTGAACGAGATCGTCGAGACGCTGAAACTCCACTTCTAGCGAGGGAGCCCCATGGCCGAAGACCGCGCGCATTCCGCCCGGCCCTTCGTGGCTGGGGTGAACCATCGGACCAGTTCGCTCGGCCTGCGCGATCAGATGTTCCTGGAAGAGGACGCCGTGGTCGCCGCGCTGGCAGCGTTGCGTGACGCGGGCCTGACGGAATCGGTGCTGCTGTCGACCTGTGATCGGGTCGAGGTCGTGGGCGCTGATCCGGATCCGGAACGCGCCGCGGAAAAAGCCCTGGCCGTTCTGGCTGAGCAGGCCCAGGTTCCCCTGACCGATGTCACCGCCCAAGCAAACGTGGCGTTCGACGAAGCGGCTGTCCTGCACCTGTTCAATATCGCGGCGTCACTGGCCAGTCTGGTCATCGGCGAGCCGCAGGTCCTGGGGCAGGTTAAGGCCGCCCACCGCATGGCCAAGGACGCGGGCATGCCCGCCGGTGTGATCGATGCCTTGTTCCAGGCGGCATATGGCGCGGCCAAACGGGTGCGGACGGAAACCGGGATCGGCGAGGGGCCGGTCTCCATCGCCGCAGTCGCGACGATGCTGGTGCATGACCTGCATGGCGATTTGGGCGGGGTGTCGGCGCTGTTGATCGGCGCTGGCGACATGGGCGAGATGGTCGCCGAGGATATGATCGGCGAAGGCCTGAACAACCTGACGGTGATCCACCCGCGCGAACGCCGCGCGCGGCGCACGGCCCGGGTGCTGGGCTGCAACTTCGATGCGTTCGAAAACCTGTCGTCGTTGGTGCCGCAGACCGACGTGGTCATCGCGGCCTTGGGTGGCGGCGGGCGGATCGTCGGCAAGGATTTGGTCGCGGCGGCGCTGAAAGCGCGGCGGCGGCGGCCCATTCTGGTCGTCGATACGGCGGTGCCGGGTGATGTCGATCCGGCGGTGCACGATCTATCGGACGCCTATGTCTACGACTTCGGGGATCTGGAGCGTATCGCCATGGAAGGCTTGGTCGGGCGCGGGGCCGAGGCCCAGGCGGCGCGGCGGGTCGTCGATGAGGAAGTCGCGGCCTTTTTGTCCGGGCAGCGCGCCCGGGATGCGGGCCCGCTGGTCACGGACTTGCGCCGTTATTTCGAGGATCAGCGCGCCCTGGCCCTGATTGAAGCGGGCGGCGATGCCGAAAAGGCGACGCACCTGCTGGTCGGACGATTGCTGCATGGGCCGTCGACGCGGCTGCGCCGTGCCGCGGCCGAGGCGAACTTGGACCTTGCTTCGGCCGAACGTCTGTTGGCCCATTTGTTTCAACCGGATGCCCCCGGTGACGAGGAGACCGAGAAGTGAGCCTGAACGAAAACCTGGACAAGGTGCTGACCCGCTACAAAGAGCTGGAAGCTCTGATGTCTGACGGCAGCGCCAGCGGCGACAAGATCGCCAAGCTGGGTAAGGAGTATTCCGACTTGGGGCCGGTGGTCGCGGCGGTCAACGAATTCCGCAAGGCCCAGGCCGATGCCCAGGGCATGGCCGACATGTTGGCCGATCCGTCGACCGACCCGGATATGCGCGAACTTGCCGAAGACGAGTTTCAGGAGCTGAAGGACCGCCTGCCGGAATTGGAGCGCAAGGTTCAGGTCTTGCTGCTACCCAAGGACGAGGCCGACGAGAAGAACGCGATCCTGGAAGTTCGCGCCGGAACGGGCGGGGACGAAGCCGCCCTGTTCGCCGCTGATCTGTTCCGTATGTATCAACGTTATGCCGAAACCCATGGTTGGCGGTTCGAAGTCATGAGCGTCAACGAAACCGGGATCGGCGGGTACAAGGAAGCCATCGCGACGATTTCCGGCACGGACGTGTTCGCGCGGTTGAAGTTCGAATCCGGCGTCCATCGGGTGCAACGTATCCCGGTTACGGAATCGGGTGGGCGGATTCATACCTCGGCGGCGACCGTCGCGGTCATGCCCGAGGCCGAGGAAGTGGATGTTGCCATCGACGACAAGGACCTGCGGATCGACGTGTTCCGCGCCTCGGGGCCGGGCGGGCAGTCGGTCAACACGACCGACTCGGCGGTGCGTATCACCCACCTGCCGACGGGGATCGTGGTCAGCCAACAGGATGAAAAATCCCAGCACAAGAACAAGACCAAGGCGATGAAGGTGCTGCGCGCGCGCCTGTATGAACGCGAACGCCAAATCCGCGACGACGCCCGCGCCGCCCAGCGCAAGGGACAGGTCGGCTCCGGCGACCGGTCGGAACGTATCCGTACCTACAACTTCCCGCAGGGTCGCGTCACGGACCACCGTATCAACCTGACCCTGCACAAGCTGGATCGGGTGATGGACGGCGAACTGGACGAGTTGATGGATGCGCTGATCACCGAGGATCAGGCCGAACGTCTGTCCGAAATGGTGTGACGGTCGTGACCGCGCCGGCCCCCAGCCGTCACGCGCCCGGGTCCCTGGGCTATGCCGTCGATCAAGCGGCGGCGCGCCTGACGGCGGCGGGAGTGGAGACGGCGCGCCTGGATGCCCGTGTCTTGGCGGCGCATGCCCTGGGGCGTGACGGGTCGTTCGTGCTTACCCATCCGGAAACGGTTCTGAGCCCTGAACAAGACAAGGCGGTGGCCGCGTTGATCGACCGCCGCTGCGCGCGCGAGCCGGTGTCGCGCATTCTGGGCGAGCGGGAATTCTGGTCCATGCCCTTCACGGTTACGGCGGCGACGCTGTCGCCCCGCCCGGATACGGAAACGCTGGTCGAAGACGCCGTGGCGCGGTTACGCGATGCAGGGCGAGGTGACGCGCCGTTGCGGGTGCTCGACCTGGGTACGGGCACGGGCTGTCTGTTGCTGGCGGTGTTGTCGGAATTGCCCAACGCCCAAGGTCTGGGGATCGACATCAGCGATGCGGCCGTGGCCGTGGCGACCCAAAATGCTCGGCGGCTAGGCTTGGAAAACCAGGCGCGCTTTCAAGTCGGCGATTGGGCGGCGGGGCTGGACGGTCCGTTCGACCTGATCCTGTCGAACCCGCCCTATATCGCCGAGGGTGACGGCCCTGACCTGGATCCCGAGGTGCGGGAATTCGATCCTCCCGCGGCATTGTACGCCGGTGGGCGCGGCCTGGACGCCTATGCCGCGATTGCGCCCCAGGCGGCCCGTCTACTGGCGACGGGGGGATTCGTGATTGTCGAACTAGGGCAGGGGCAAGAGGCCGAAGTCGTCGAGATTTTCCGAAATTCCGGCCTGAAACATGATGGCACAACGGCCGATTTGGCCGGAATTCCGCGGTCTTTGTGCTGCCGCTCCGAATAGCGGATGAACCTACAAAAAATTGTTGGAAATAGGGGGGAACCAGTCTAGGGTGCCTTTGGTGGTTGTAAGGCCACTTGGGCGGATCGTCCCGTGTGACGCGTCCTCGACATCCGGAAATCTAGAGAAATTCGGAACCAGGTCGCGGCACCGGACAGGCCCCCCGGGATTTCCCAGAGCAAAGTGACGTGCGTCTCCATCGGGTAGCGAGGCGGTCGTTCTTTGAACAGCCGATACGGCGAGCGGGCGTGGTTTGTCCGATTTCCGTGGCGGGTGGGGGTGCCCCGTAATCGGGCCTTGCCCGGATGGGAAAAACTCCCAGCAGCCCGCTAACAAACGTGTTGCAAGGACAATGAACAAGAACTCCAACAACAGACGGTCGCGCGGTCGGGGCGGCAATAAGCGCCACGGCAACGTTCGCAATCAAACCTTCGAAAGCAATGGTCCCGGCGTTAAAGTCCGGGGCACGGCGCAGCAGGTTCTGGACAAGTATCTGGCTTTGGCCCGCGACGCATCGTCGTCCGGCGACCGGATCATGGCGGAAAGCTACTTTCAGTTCGCAGAGCACTATTTCCGTCTGCTGAACACGGATGAGCAGCGCAACGCCGAACGCAACGGCCAGAACAACCGTCGTGGCAATGGTCGCGATCGCATGGATACGCCGGGCAGCGCCGAAGGCGGTCCCGAAGATCTGATGTCGCATGACGACTATGACGATGATTCGGATGGCGACGGTGACGACGAGGATTCGGGTGCCGAAGTGACCCACGTGGGTCAGGAAAGCGCCGCCGATCAGGTTGAAACCGCCGCGGAACAGCCGAAAGAGCAGAAAGAGGCGAAGCCGGCCCGCGCGCCGCGCACCCGCCGCAAGAAAGCTCCCGAGGCGCAGCAGGCGGAATTGCCGATGGACGCACAGGCCCAGCCGGACGTTCAGCCCGCCCCGCAGCCGGAACAAGCCGTCGAGACCGACGCCGCTGATTGACTGCCTGAATTCCTCAAGCGCGACGTCTGATCGCGCCGTCTTCAAGATTTAAAGAGGCGAGAGGGACTCTCCGACGGCAACGCGGCCCGGCTTCGTCACGCGGACGAACACGCCCAAATCGATATGGCCGAACCCGGCTTGTAGGAACTTGACGATATTCAGGTCGCGTTCCGCCGTGTCGGGATTGACGTTCACGGCGGCGCAGCGGTCGATACGTTCCATGACCTCTGCTTCCGCGCCGCCCAGGGAAACGGTCTTGCCGATCCAATCGAACTCGCTCCACGGCTCGATCCCGTCGATATAGATATTGGCGCGGAATCGCCGGTGATCGACGGGCGCCTTGACGACCCGCTCCAAGTCGCGGATCGACGCCAGGTTGATGACCGATACCACCGGCTTCGGTTGATCGGTCAGGCGGTCCCCGGCATTGGCCTCGACCACGCGGGGATGGCCCCGGGTTTCATCCTTCATATAGGCGGTGAAGAATTCTTCGATCAGGGTGCGCCCGATGCGGTCGGTGATCTTGCCGCGGGTCAGGCGCCGTCCTTGGCGGGAAATGGTCAGGACCCCGGTCGCTTGATCGAAGGTGCTGTCCAGCGTCGCCAGTTTTTCGTTTTTCACCAAGGCCAGGAAATTACGCTTGGGCATCCATTCCAGGTGATGCCCGCCGCTGATCGGCGTTGAGCCCAGGGCAATGGCGAAACGCCGGTCGCCGGGCAAATAGTCGTCGGCGGTCAAATCGACGGCGTCGAGCGTCTCGGGGGACAGCCCTTTCACCGGATAGCGGTAGATATGTGTGATCTCGGCAGCCATGGGCCGCCCAAGGTCCGCTGTTGAAGGCCCAGTGTCAACGTTTGAAATTATCTTCTCGGATGCAATTGCGCCGACAGGTCAATAACCCTATTTGACATGCAGGTAATGTATTCTTGAGATCGACGAAGGGTTTGCCGATTATCGGGGGCCTGTCGTCTTGTCGCCAAAGTGAGGGACAGATGGAATTTGAAAAGTTCACCGAGCGTGCGCGCGGCTTCATTCAGAGCGCTCAAACGCTTGCCATTCGCGAAAGCCACCAACAGTTCACGCCGCTTCACCTGTTGAAGGTGCTGCTCGACGATAAGGAAGGCTTGGCGGCTTCCCTGATCGATGCGGGCGGCGGCAACGGACAGCGCGCCCTGCGCCTGACCGAAGGCGAATTGAAGCGCCTGCCCAAGGTCGAAGGCAGCAATGTCCAGGTCTACCTGGCGTCGGAAACGGCCAAGCTGTTCGACCAGGCCCAGCAGATCGCCGACAAAGCCGGCGACAGCTTCGTTACTGTTGAAATGCTGCTGCTGGCCATGGCCATGGCCGAAGGTACGGACGCCTGCAAAATCCTGAAGGAAGCAGGCATCACCCCGCAAGACCTGAACACCGCGATCAAGGATTTCCGCAAAGGCCGCGCCGCCAATTCCGCCAATGCCGAAGACCAGTACGACGCGCTGAAGAAATACGCCCGCGACCTGACCCAGGCCGCGATGGACGGCAAGCTCGACCCGGTGATCGGCCGCGACGAGGAAATCCGCCGCACGATCCAGGTTCTGGCCCGCCGGACCAAGAACAACCCGGTTCTGATCGGCGAGCCGGGCGTGGGTAAGACCGCGATCGTCGAAGGCCTGGCGCTGCGCATCGTCAACGGCGATGTGCCTGAGGCTTTGAAGAACAAACGCCTGATGGTGTTGGACCTGGGGGCGCTGGTCGCCGGGGCCAAGTTCCGGGGCGAATTCGAAGAACGCTTGAAAGCCGTCCTGGCCGAAACCACCGCCGCCGCCGGGCAGATCATCCTGTTCATCGACGAAATGCACACCCTGGTCGGCGCCGGCAAGGCCGAAGGCTCGATGGATGCGTCGAACCTGTTGAAGCCGGCCCTGGCGCGCGGCGAGTTGCACTGCGTCGGTGCGACCACCTTGGACGAATACCGCAAGCACGTGGAAAAAGACGCCGCCCTGGCCCGCCGGTTCCAGCCCGTGTTCGTGGGCGAGCCGACGGTCGAGGACACGGTCTCGATCCTGCGCGGAATCAAGGAAAAGTACGAACTGCACCACGGCGTGAAAATTCACGACAACGCCCTGGTCGCCGCCGCGACTCTGTCCAACCGCTATATTACCGACCGGTTCCTCCCGGATAAGGCCATCGACCTGATGGACGAAGCCGCGTCGCGCGTGCGCATGGCGGTCGATTCCAAGCCCGAGGAATTGGACGAGTTGGACCGCAAGGTCATCCAGCTGAAGATCGAACGCGAAGCGCTCAAGAAGGAAACGGACAAAGCGTCCAAGGACCGCCTTGAAAAGCTCGAGGTCGAATTGACCAAGCTGGAAGAAAAATCCAATGCCATGACCGCCGAGTGGGAGAAATCCAAATCGGTTCTGGCGGACACCACCAAGCTGAAGGAAGAGCTGGAAAAAGCCCATGTCGCCCAGCAGCAGGCCCTGCGCCTCGGCGATTATACGAAAGCGGGCGAACTGCAGTACGACCTGATCCCTCGCTTGGAAGAAAAGCTCAAGGCCGCCGAGGAAGCCGACGGCTCCGCCGTGGTCGAGGAAGCGGTGACCGAGGAACATATCGCCCAGGTCATCAGCCGCTGGACCGGTATCCCCGTGGACAAGATGCTCCAGGGCGAGCGTGAAAAGCTGCTGAAGATGGAAGAGAATCTGGGCCGCCGGGTGATCGGACAGCATGAAGCCGTGGTCGCCGTGGCCAATGCGGTGCGCCGGTCGCGCGCCGGGCTGCAGGACGCCAACCGGCCGATCGGCTCGTTCCTGTTCCTGGGGCCGACGGGCGTGGGCAAGACCGAACTGACCAAGGCCTTGGCCGAATTCCTGTTCGATGACGAACAGGCGATGGTTCGCATCGACATGTCCGAATACATGGAAAAGCATGCCGTTGCCCGTCTGATCGGCGCCCCTCCGGGCTATGTCGGTTATGACGAAGGCGGCGCGCTGACCGAAGCGGTGCGGCGCCGGCCTTACCAGGTCGTGCTGTTCGACGAGGTCGAGAAAGCCCATCCGGATGTGTTCAACGTGTTGTTGCAGGTGTTGGACGACGGTCGCCTGACCGACGGTCAGGGCCGCACGGTCGACTTCCGCAACACGCTGATCATCATGACCTCCAACCTGGGTGGCGAGATCCTCGCCAATCAGGAAGACGGCCACGATTCTTCGGAAGTGCGCGGCCCGGTCATGGAAATTGTCCGTCAGGCTTTCCGCCCCGAGTTCCTGAACCGCTTGGACGAGATCATCTTGTTCCACCGGCTGTTCCCGGAACACATGGGCGGTATCGTCTCGGTCCAGTTGCAGCGCCTGCGCAAACTGTTGGCCGACCGCAATATTCAGTTGGACCTGGATGTGGCGGCGCAGGACTGGCTCGCCGAAAAAGGATACGACCCGATCTATGGGGCGCGTCCGTTGAAGCGGGTCATTCAAAAAGACCTTCAGAACCCGTTGGCCAGCATGATCCTGGAAGGGGCGGTGGCTGACGGAGCAAAAGTGACCGTCTCGGCCGAGGATGGAAAGTTGACCATCAACGGTCGCGCGATCGAGGTTGAAGCCGCCTGATTCTGACCAATCCTGCCCGATATTGCGGCGCCATCGCCCATTGACGCCTGTTTGAAAAAACGGCACATGGGGGGGCGCCGCATTTTTCGGTGTTCAAGGGGAAGCGCGGGTTCACTCGCGCAAAAGGGGATTGGTCGTAATCGCACGATGAAAACGTACGTCGTCAATCTGGCGCGCGCCGAAGACCGCCGTGCCCATATGGAGGCCCAGTTCCGAGAACTGGGTTTCGACGACTACGAATTCTTCGAAGCCGTCGACGGCCGTAGCCTCGATCTCGACAACGCCCCTCTCTACAACCGTGCAAAGCGGCTCGCTCTCTATGGCATTGACCTGACGCAGGGCGAGGTCGGCTGCTATCTCAGCCATTATGAAGTGATTCGGCGCATCTACGACAGCGGCGTCGCGCGCGCTTTCGTGCTCGAAGACGATATGCTCCTACACCCGCGGACCTTCGAGCTTGCGGACAAACTCGCATCGCTTCCGCAAAGTTTTGAATTCATCCGTTTGGGCGGGATGCGCGTTCCCCGTCATCTCAAAGTCGATCGCATCGATGACGAATTCGAACTCCGGCGGCTGCTGAATGTCGCATCGGAAATGAGCGCTTATGTTATCAGCCGCGAAGGCGCCGCCAAAATTCTGGCCTACGGCGAAGAGATGATCCGCCAGATCGACGCCACCGTCGACCGGTACTGGGAAAGCGACCTGGCGATCTACGCATTGCACCCCTATCCGGTCAGGGCGGGCGGTGGATTTGACAGCACCATCGGGAACCGCATCGACGTGTGGAAGTTGCCGGGCAAGTCCGCTTGGCGGTGGCGGACGCGAAAGCTCAAACAGATCGATGGCTGCCGGAAGCGCCTGAAGAATCTGAAGATCGTGTTCAAGCACCTCTTGCGCCGCTAGCCCAAAGCCGGAATTCCTGCTGCTTCGTGATTGTGATCCCAATCACTGTATCGAAATCGAAACGATAATACCTTGTCCTACGATCCGATCGTAACGGATGGAGTGGGCAATGGGCTCGGTGAATTTGACCAATGGCGTGCGGAATAATCTGCTGCAGTTGCAGCGGACCGAAGCGCTGCGTCAGCAAGTCGCCGATCATCTGGCGACGGGACGTCGGGTCAACCGCGTCGCCGACGACCCGCAGGATTTCTATGCCGCCCGTGCCGCGGCGAATCGCGTCAGCGATCTGTTCGACCTCAAATCCGGAATCAGCCAAGCCCTGTCTTCGACCGAGGTGGCGCAGGCGGGCATCGGCGCGGTCGAGGATTTGACGCATCAGCTGCAAGGGATTGCCAGCGCCGCCCGTGGCGGTACCGCGGAACAGCGCCAGGCAGCCGCGGAACAGTTCGACCAAATCCGCGCGCAAATCTCCAGCCTGGCGTCCGATGCTTCCTACGGCGGTGTCGGCCTGATCGATGATCCCGCCGACAACCAGACGACACCCGTTGGCGATTTGTCAGGCGCGGCCATCACGGTCGAAGGCCGCGCCGCCAGCGCCGATGCTTTGGGGATCGGCACGGCTGCGACCGACTACAACGGCTTCGCCACCGACGCGGATATCGAGGCCGCGCTGAGCGACCTGTCCGGCGCTTTGTCGCAAACGCGATCGACGGCGCAGCGGTATGGTTCGGACATTGCGGCGCTCAACACCCGTCAGGATTTTTCGCAAAACCTGTCGAACACCCTTCAGGCCGCCGAGGATAAATTGGCCGGGGCGGATTTGAATGAAGAGGCCGCGCGCCAAGTCGCGCTGCAGCTTCAGGACCGTTTCGCGGCGGCCAGCTTGAAATTTGCGGTCCGTACCGAAAGCCTTGTTGCGGACCTCTTGGGCGGGGCGGGATGATCATGGGGTATGCCAATCCTTTCGCCGCCGCGTCGCGCGCTTATGGTCGGGTGCATCATTCGGGAATCAGCGGTCGTTCGGCCGAGGCCGAGGCCTTTGCCCGGGCCGCCGCGATGCTGCGCGACGCCAACGCCCGCCCGGCGGACCGCAAGGCCTTGGCCAAGGCGCTGGGCTTTAATCAGAAGCTCTGGACGATCATGCAGGCCGAAGTCTCCGATCCGACCCATCCGGCTCCTGAAGCCATGCGGCAGGACATGCTGGCCTTGGCTCGATTCATGGATCGGGCAACGGCGGACGCATTGAATACGCCGCGGCCGCGCCTGGATGCGATGATCGACGTGAACGTCAGTTTGTCGTCGGGGCTGTTTGCCCGTCCGGCCTGAGTTGACGTTCAGGTTCGGTCGGCTAGGCTGTAATCCCGTTCAACCCGCGCCACCCTGATTCGGAAATCCTTGAAGATGCCTGCCTTGCCCGCGTCTTGCGCGGCCTGATGGCCGATGTGGTTGCGCCACTGGGCGATGGCCTCTTCATCCCGCCAGAACGATAGCGAGACATAGCGCTCCGAATCGGCCAGGCTTTGGAACCGCTCGATGGAAATGAAGCCGTCGATATGCTGTAGCTCGGGGCGCAACTCGGCGGCGAGGTCGAAGTACTCGTCGGCGCGGGACGGGTCGGGGGTGACTTCGAAAATCACGGCGTACATAGGGGCCTCCTTGCCCTTGATGGTGGGCCTGAGATCGGCCCGCGTTGGGGCCTAGGTCTTCAGAAAACCAGTCACATGCGACAGGAACATTTGCGGGTTTTCGGCATGGGCCCAATGGCCGACGCCGGGTAGAACCTCGACCCGCGAATGGGTGAACAGGCGGGCGATTTCCGCATGATGTTGCGGGCGGATATAATTGGACGTTCCTCCGGCCAGGAATAGGCTGGGCCCCGGATAGGGGCGGTGGTTCGCCTCCGGCCAATCGAGCAGGTCCTTCATCGCGGCGGCCAGGGCATCCAGGTTGACCCGCCAGCTGAATCCGTCGGTCCCGTTCTCCAGGTTCTGCAAAAGAAAGGCGCGAATCCCCGGGTTCTTTTCGGTTGGGGCCAACAAGGCATCGGCGTCCTTGCGGGACGACACGGTGCTCAGGTCCATCGCCCGCAAGGCTTCGACGTAATGGATGAATGTACCGGGCGAGGGGGCCGGCGCGATATCGACCACGATCAGCGAGCGGACCAATTCAGGATGGGTGAGGGCCAACGTCATGGCCGTCTTGCCGCCCATGGAATGGCCAATGACGTCGCAGGGGCCAAGGCCGTGATCATGGATGAACCGGGCCACGTCCGCCGCCAGGGCCGGATAGTTCATAACCTGATCCCAGGGGCTTTCACCGTGATTGCGCAGGTCCAGGCTGAACACCCGATGCTGGCTGCTGAGCTGCTTGGCGATGGCCCCCCAGTTGCGTTTGGAGCCGAACAGCCCGTGCAGAATCAGCAGCGGGCGACCGGATCCGGCTTCCGTGTAAGACAGGGGCTGGGTGTTTGGTTGGTCGGCCATGCAGGGCTCCGCCGTTCGTCTGGGCTGGGGCGGCGCGCCGGGATGACTGGTTAGCGGGCGTCCGCCAGATCGCCTTTGGGTTCCTGGTCCTGGTTATCCCGCAGGCGGGCGAACTGCAAGTCCATCTGCGATTTGGCCGCCAGGAAGCGATCCAGTTGGTCACCCTTAAGCTTGCGGCCGGACGGCATGCGCACGCTCAGCGGATTGACTTGCCGCCCGTCGACCAGAATCTCGTAATGCAGGTGGGGGCCGGTCGATCGGCCGGTCGTGCCGACATAGCCGATGACTTCACCCTGACGGATTCGCTTGCCCGCGTGCATGCCCCGGGCAAAGCCCTTCATATGCGCATAGGCGGTGTGATAGCGACCGTTGTGGCGGATGTTGATGTAGTTGCCGTAGCCGCCCTTGCGCCCGGCGAAGGAAACGACACCGTCACCCGCGGCGTAGATCGGCGTGCCGGGTGGGGCGGCGAAATCGACGCCGCGGTGCATCTTGGTATAGCCGAGCACCGGATGGCGGCGCTTGCCGAAACCGGAAGACAGGCGCGCACCGTCGATCGGCGTGCGCATCAGGGCTTTGCGCGCCCCCTGGCCTTTGTCGTCGAAGTAATCGACCGAGCCGTCCTCCATTACGAAGCGATACAGCGCCCGACGGTCGCCCGACAGCGTCAACGCCGCGAAATGGACCGTACCGGTATGGACGACCTGGCCGTCTTCGTCGCGCATTTCCTCATAGGTGACTTCGAAGGAATCGCCCTCGCGGATATCGCGCTGGAAATCTATGTCCCAGGAATAGATTCGAATCAGTTCCGCCAGCACGTTCGCGGGCAGGCCCTGGGCCTTTCCGGCGAGATAAAGCGAGCTGGTGATCTGCGCCGCGACGCTGGCCAGCGAGCGGGTGATCTTCTTGGCCTGCTTGGCGGCGGAGAAGCTGCCGTCGCGATGACGGGTGACGGCGATCTCGTGGCGGAAGTCCGGCTCGAAACCGAATCCCATGAAGGTGCCGGGCTGGGTTCCGGTCAGGGCAGCGTCCGCGCCGCGCTCGTGCGGACGAAAGCGCAGCTTCAGTTTCTGTCCCGGCATCAGGCGGCGGGTGTCGTATTGTTTGGCGAATTCGCGGATGGCGGCGTCGGCTTCCGAGCCGGTTACCCCGGCGCGGGCCAGCACGCCGGCCAGGGTTTCACCCTTGCCGATGGTTTCCGTGGTCGTGATGACCGCCGGGTTCTTTTCCAGGATGTCCGTTTCTTCGCGGCTGCCGGGGTGGGTGATGCGATGGGTCGCAAGGCCCGCCGCCGCCGCCGGATGGCCGAGGCTCAACGGCGCCAACGCGAACGTCGGTTCGCCGGTGTCGCCCAGCAGTTTGCCCATGTTTTCAGGCGTCTTCAAAACCAGGCCGGCCGAGCCCAGGACGACACCGAAAAACGCTCCTGCCGCAAGGAGTGTCCGCATGCGCATAAGTAACTCACTACCCCATCTAGTCTGCGCCCGCTGCCGCCAAGCAGCCGGACGTCTGTTTGCCCAGTTCCCCCGTCGGCGCGAAAATTCCCCAGGTCGCGCCGCCGAAGGTCTTGGTAAGGTCTGTTCGGATCCCCCTTATGGGCCGTCGGCCCGAGACGGAACGCCTCCTCACCTGTGGTTAAGAATGTGTGGCGGTGCGTACGATGTCAAGCGCCCGTCGGTGATACATATATAGGATTCAACGATATAGAAGGATAACCTTATATTTCGTTTCATTAAAAGCGGTTAGGTCGCCGAAATTCATAGCGAGTTCCCGTTTGACGAGGGATGGTGGGGCTGTGATCGGTGTTTCTTGATCGAAGCGGCGAAAAAAAATTCGGACGATTCGTCGCAAGGGGGCGACTTTTACCCTTGGTTAAGGTGTTGGGTGGCGGATTTCCGCCGTTTTTTATTCGTTTCAAGAAAATGACAAAAGGTGTTTGACAGGGGGCGGCTGGCTGCGTATAACCCCGCCTCCACCACGGGACGGGGCGCCGGTGACGAACCGGACGCCCCCGAATTTTGCCCCTGGTGGAAAGGGCTTCGGCCCATGAGGTTTCGGCCTCGAAGCATTAGCGCGGCTCGCCGCGTCGGCTGTTTGACATTGTGGTTTAAGGAAGGGATACGCGGGCGGCGTTTACGCTGTTCGAGTAGGATTTAGAGCCGTCTGGTTTAGGTGGCGACGACCTGT
>MDSY01007758.1_pt1 | contig 57148 bp, 73 predicted proteins | sample 811131 | NCBI WGS metagenome assembly MDSY01 (sample SAMN05326643, study PRJNA326480) | marine metagenome | isolation source: seawater | place: Atlantic Ocean: South West | collected 2010 | reverse complement strand
TACATTTTTACCTGATAGACCAGTTATTTCTACTGGTATAGTTTTGTTGGTTGTGTTTGAACTATCTAATTGGTTATGTCCGTTATATCCCCAACCCCAAACTTTTCCATTTTCGTCTAAGGCTAACATAGTGATATTACTTCCACCATAACCCGGTCCTGCTATGTATTTAATTTTACCCGCTGAACCCGGAAATTGAACTGGAACCATTCTGTATTCAGTTGATGTGTGTCCACATCCTACTTGTCCATTATTATTATAGCCACCCGCCCATACTTTACCAGTGTCCATAAGGAAATACGTAGTTGAATATGTTCTTAGTGTTTGAACACAATTACCATTCTGAGTGCCTTTGTTAAATGTATCATAACCTTTAGATTGGTCTCTGTATAAACCCGGCATCGCAATAACTTTGTTAGCGTTACTTGGGTCTGCCATACTATAATTAGTAGAACCTCCCCAGATTACTGGACTTTTCCAAGAACCATCTGCAAACTCAGCTACACAACTACTACCTCGGTAAGTACCACCTTGAGGATGTGGGTCATTCATAAAGAATACACCTTTGTTTGCGTGTAAAGGAAAGTTTGAACTATCTGTTACTTCACTAACAAGAGAAAAATCGTTTCTTGTTTTTCCATTATTTTCAGTTCCCGGATATCCCGGTGCGTCTGCATCTGCAACTCTACAAGTAACATCGTTTTGTAAACGATAAGCTCGTCCTGCCATATTACCAACCATACCCCATTTAGGTATGTTGCTATTACCATCAACAACAAGGGCAGTGCCGTGTGATCCAAGAGGAAGCCTCGCTTCACCAGTTGCAGTAGTAACATCAAATTGTGTATCTCCACCCATACCTGAATGTGTTCCGCAATATGGATAGATTGAAACCGCAGTTACATTAGATGGAACTACGATAGTTACCACAGCACTTGTTTGCCCTTGCGTACCCGTATAGGTAATATCGTTACTGCTGTCTGTGGGAGCGAAGTCTAAAAGTTCTGTTCCTGATGCGTGTGTACCATTTTTTGTAGTAGAAAACTTTAATGGATGGGTTGCAGTTGTGCTATCAGATACATCAAAAATATAAGTTTTACCCGGATATAGTTTCATATTTCCATCGAAATGATAATTATCATCGTTTGGAAATTTAAATTGAAATCTATTACCACCACCATAAGCGGCTACTTTTACACCAATATTAAAAGTTGTTCCTGATGGTGCACCTTGTCTATAGATCATATCACCACCAGTAGTAGTTACAGTTGTTAAAGCAGAAGTGATTGCTTCAACGTCTACTACGTGCTGAACTTTATTTGTTCCTGCCGCAACATAGTCACCATAAACCCAACCAGTTTTACTTGGTAGTATTTTTGCTTTATTAGCATTATTAGTTTCACCAGAATATTGGACGAAAACATTCTTAGTAGTTTCGTTTTTAATAACAACAGTAAATGCTCTATTAGGTACAACCACAACAAGTTCACTTTGGCTAGGAGTGGAAGCCTGAGTTAACTTGATAATTGGTTTTGAGATATCGTCTACACCTAAAGTCCATACACCATTTGTTGCTGTTGAATAATCAAAAACTTTTGATGGCTCATTAGCCTCATCAAAAAGTTGTAGTAGTGCGTCTGCACCAGTTATTGCTTCAACCGCTTTTGCTACATAAACCATATCATTTGCAGTTGATCCTGCTATGGTTCCGGTTGTAGTTTCAGCTATCGTTTTGGAACGAGTTTTTATTGCCTCCACTAGTTCTTTTAAAGTATTCATCGACATATTATATCACTCCTTATTTTTTTTATACTACACCTAATTGTAGTAACACTTCGTCCTCTAGTCGTTTTAAACGAGGTGCAGTTGTTGTATTAAAGCTTTGTATTTCTGACAAAACTTGTGATCCATCAAATACCACATTAAACTTAGTTGTGTCTACCTGATTGGAGGTGGATGTATGTGCCGTATGGCATACAAAATACTTAGTTCCATCCTCTACCATATCTAATCTAGCATAGGCAGTTGAGTTCTGATGAGAGCCTCTTTGTCTAAAAATGCTTTGATTTAGGTCTACAAATCCATCATTAGGATTAGTATAAATCCCAAATCTGGCTTGTAATGTGTTATTTGTATCGTTTGGTTTTACTCTAAATGAAACGGCGGTTGTTAATACCGATCCAGTTGTACTATCAAAAAGAGTTCCTATTACTTGAGGTAATGTTTTAAGAGTTGATCCAGTTCCTAATTCACAAGCCTCTAGGTATGTACCAAGCTCGTGAGTACCAGTTTTTGAAGACGTAAAGGTTATCTGTTCGTCTTTTAGTTTTGTAGGGACTGTAGTCATCTTATATCATTATCCTCAATAAAGGTTATTAGTTTAGCTCTAGTAAGTGTAAATTTATCATCTTCCTTGTATCTTTTTTCTATCTTATCTAATCTTTTAATTATGTCGTCCACTCTCATAGTTTCTGAACAACTACTATCATTTTTTTGTTTATTAAGATTTGATTGCATAGTTATTAAATCTGTTTTTATTTCTTCTCTTAATTGAGAAATACATTCACTAATTAATTCTTTTACCCATTGTTGATCTAACTTAGGTAATTTAATTGTTGGTTCTAAACTTTTACTGCTCATTGTTCACCTCTCATAGGAACTATATTTCCTGCTTCTGCTTGTCTTAATAGTTCTTCTTGAGACATAGTTTCTTGTCCTTGAGGTTGTTGTTGTTGTCCCGTAGACACACCTCTCATTTTTTCTAACATAGCCATCTGTTGAGAAGGTGTCATCCCCTTCTTCCTTTCTTGTTCTGATATTCTAAACTGGTCTATGTCTGTAACACCCATAGCTCTAATAGCTTCTTCAACAATCTTGCCAGACTTGTATTCCATTTGTAATCCAGTTTGATTGATCATTTGTAACATATTCATCCACGTTTCTGCATTACGTGTTGGTTCTATTGGAAGTGTTCCATCAATAACTAAATAATCTATATCACCTTGTAATGATGTTATATCAAAATCGATATATCCATCTTCCTGCATACCCGCAAGTTGTCCCGGTATTTGATCCATATCAACTCTTAATGAACCAGTTAAAGTTAAAGCATCTTGTAAGTTTGCTACCATCATTCTTACCATAGGTCTTACTGTAGACGCTGATATAATTCTAGCTAATACACCTAAACGCTGTGATCCTAATTGAGTTAGACGAGCAATCTCTGTAGCTGTTCTTATTCCGTCTGCGGTTGGTACACCTTGTTGTGCATCTGATGCCGCTGATACTCTTTGTTTTAAATCAGACATTGCACCTATGTCATTCCAATGTCCTCGTGTTACATCAGGAACTTGAGCTATAAAAACTCCATCACCCGGTTTAGCACCCGGCATAGTTCTTACAACACCCCAAGGATTTCTATCTATTAAGTCTGGTATAGAAACTTGTGTTGGGTCTACAAACATTAAATTATTTAATGCCGCTTGAACATTATCTATTCTAGAACGTAATAACCAAGTAGATACTTCGTGTAATGGTAATAATAAATCATATAAAGATTGACTATAAGTTTTGTGATTATCATTAAACAATCCACCAATAACAACTGGGAACTGAGTTCCATAAGGATTTAATTGACAACGAATTATACACTCTTCGTCTACACAAGTTATACACATCCATATCTGTTCAATAGAAGGTATTCCAACTTCATAACCTTGTAGACGTACCCACATCTCATCAACAACTCTTGCATTGTCTAATGTAAAGTGATGTCCGTTTTCACTACCACGTGGTTCTTCTGGATTAATTGATAATCCTCTACCTTCTTCTTTAAAAAATTTATGTGCATCCCAAGAAGATTTTCTTGTTCCTTTTTGTCTAAGTCCCGGATATTTATTTATCTTAGGATATAACTGACTAGATACTAATGAGTTAGTAGATACATAATCACTAAAAATTATAAACTGCATTCTATCCCACTCACCCCAGTTAACTCTAGGATCAGGAAAACATCTTCGTGGATCAAAGTTTACAATATGATTTGTATTCTTTTTTGCATCCCAAATAATTTTAGTAGGAGCAAATCCATAACGAATACTATCTAATAACATTTGTGCTAGTCTTGCTTCACCCGCTGTTCTTCTCATATGTTGATGAAGTAATCTTTCTAATATAAGTGAAGCTCTTCTTGATTTTCTATTCATTCCTTCTAATTGGAACATAGGATTACGACCGGCTAATGCCGCCATCATATAAGTTAAAACAGTATCGGCTATTGCTCTAGTATCAGCAACAACAGCTTTCTCTCTAAACTTAGTAGAGTTTGCCGGTGTCCAAACATCGTGTGCTCTATCTGCATCACGCCAATGATCGTATCTTCTAGATATTCTTTCAAACGACATCTTAGATGCCGCTCTCATATAGTCTATAAGTTTAGCTTCTTGTTCCTGACTTAGATCATCAGATATATCTTGATACTGCATTAACTTCTCAGTTAAATTAGATAAATCTACGATGACTTGATTTGGGTCTTGTGTTTGCTTTCTATAATCCATAATTTTTTATAACTCACCTTTTAATATAAATCGTCCTATAACTCACCCCATCCTACAAAACGTGTAGATGCTTTACTCGCAAGTTTATCTTTCCACTCATTTGGTTGTGATCCTGATTGAAAATTATTATTCAATGAAGCAGATAATTCTATTGGTAAATTCATTGCATCTTGATTGAAGCCAGACATTTTACTTAATACATCTAAACCTAAAGAAAGTGCATCAACCTGATCATCGTTCTTACCATTTGGAAATGCTTGTGTTTCTTCTACAAAATCATCAAGCCAATGTGCTGATTGTGGTAAGAATACTCTACCTCCCTCTATCATAGGAGTAACTGAATTTACTCTAGCAACTTTATCTTGTGTTACTTTATAAGGTAATACTGATACACCAGATTGGTTTTTAAGTTCCTGAACTAATGATTGTCCACTTGCTTTGTCCTCAACATAAACACCCCTCAAACCTTTACCTCTCCATTTTGTATTTGTCATAATACAATTTCTTTTTAACTCAGGAAAATCCCACTTCTTTCTAATGACATCTATGATGTATATATCACCTTGTTTATCAATACCCATTACCATTAATACAGAATAATCTGATTGTTCTGTTTTTTTGAATGCAGTATCTGCCGCAATTATTATTGACATATATTCTGTTTCAGAAGGGTTGTACTGCTTCCACCAAGATGATTTAATTAAATTACCACCTTTAATGAAAGGTGATTGTTGATACAAAGATGCAAACTCACGTGGGTCTAATTTTTTTCTTTTATGTAATTCTTCTAGTGGAAATCTTTCTTCCCATAATGCTACCTCTTTTGGTTCGGTATAATATCGTTTCCCCGGTGCAACAGTACTTAGCATACCGGGTGCTACGTGCCGTGGGTCGTCAGGAGGTAGGTCTGTTACTGATTTCTTTTCACCACCGATCTCTTTAATAGCAGGAAAGTTTATATGTTCCCATTCACCATACTTCCAATCAGGAGTTTCCATAAGTCTTCCTGCAACATCATCAGGATGCCAACGAGTTAATATTACTATCTCTAATGGTTTTCTTCCATTTGGTTCTGGTTGTTTACGAGTTGTTAATGCTGATACATAGTAAGACCAAGTCTTGTTTCTTTGAGTAGCACTATCAGCTTCTTCTCTGGCTTTTATTGGATCATCTAATATTAATAAAGTTGCGGCACGACCAGTTGTAGAACCACCAATACCAGTAGCATAATAAGTTCCATTCATTGAAGTTCGCCAATCATCTACTGCTCTACTTTCCTCTGACATTTTAAAATCAGGAAAAGCTTGTCCAACAAAAGGTTCTCTTGCTAGGTCTCTTACTTGTCTACCAAATGTTTTTGCTAAGTCTTGATTGTATGAAGTAGACAAAACATTACGTACTGGATTTTTACAAAGGTAATAAACTGGAAAATGTATTGTAGCTAAAAATGATTTAGCGTGTCTTGGTGGCATAGTTATTAAAAGTTTATTTTTACCAAGAGTTCCTTTTTCTAAAGCATCAAGCTTTTCCATTAACTCTATTTGAAAGTCTGCAAACTTTAAATCAGGATTTAATAATTTTACAAAATCAATAAAATTTTCTTGAGCTTTTTTTAATTTAAGCAGTCTTTTTACTGCATCTATTTTTGTAACAGACATTATGCACGTTTTGTTTTCTTAGATTTTTTTAGTTTCTTAAAATCTGCACCAGTAATTCTTTTTCTTGGTGGTGCAACTGCCGCTAGTTTCTTTTGTTTACTGCTATATTTTTTATATGGCATATTATGTTCTCCTTTTCTTTTTAAATGTGGCTACATTTTTAGGCTTTGGACCACTATTATTTGCCCTTCTTTTACGTGAAACTGCACTTCTTTTTTGACTTGCAGACATCGATCTAGCTTTAGAAAGGGGTACACACTTAGGATATTTACGTCCATCACCCTTCTTTCTACCGCAGGGTTGATACTTACCATTCTTTTTTGGTGCTCCAATATCCACCCATTTCTCTTTTACCCACTTACGTAAGCTCATTTCTTCTTCACTTTGACTTTAGATGGTTTCTTTTTAGTGTTAATAGGTACTTTTTTATTACCACTACAACCACTTTTCATATGTGCCATATCTTCTCCTATCTTTTTTTACGTCTTTTTGTTGATTTCTTTTTACCTTTTTTACCACCGGGTGTTATTTTACCTGAACACACAGCGGATGCGTACATATTTGCATAAGCACTTGGGTAAACCTTAAACTTTCTCTTAGCCGCCGCCTTACCTCTTGCACATAGTTTTGCCATATAACCTCCTTACCAAGCTTTGCACGACCAATAACGTGCTTTGGTCTTAGGACCGGGGTTAGCACAATTATGTCTGGCTCTAAATGACTTCCTTCTTGCAGGAATGTTCTTTTTTATTTTCATATTTGGGTCCCCGAACCGAACTATCTTAATTCTAGCTCCGTCTGAAACACAAACTGCGGATTTCTTTTTGCCACCCGGAGTTCTAAAGGGTTTATTAAGTGATTTACCTTTACAAGGTCCACTAGCTTTCCTTTTCGCCACTATCTTCTCCTTGTTTATTACTATCTTCTATATGTTCTATCACATCTTCACCCCCTTCGTCTGCCTTTCGTGCTATTTCTTCTAGTTCTTGTATAGATAGTTGGTCTACGTTCTTGTGTTCAACAGAATGTTCGTTAAAACTATGGTGTAAATCTGGCATAACTTTGTTCAGCATAACACTAAACAATCTAACTTGTTGGTTAGACCAGTTCTTATTTCCTTTTAATACTTCTCTTACCTTTGGAATGTTGTTTCTTACAACATCTAGTACTGATCTACGTACACGATCCACTTCAATAGGAGTAACTGGTGGCAAACTACCAGTCGATTTAGTTGGATTAGCATTTTTTCTGACGTTAGGCATAACTTATTATAACCCTAGTTTCAAAAATTGGTAGAAAATATATTTTTACACACGATGACACACACGAATGCGATCGGCGGGACGACCCCTACCGCCCCCAACCAAAAGTTTGACACAAAGTGTTACACATATGTGCACAACGTATTGATTTTACTAGGTTTTTTTGCCCTCTTTAGGGACTTTTTGGACTTGTTTTCAGACTATCGTCTGAAGTCGCCAAAATATTGGGGTTCCTAAAGGAAAATCCAATCATTCCAAGGGTTTAGCAAACTGGTCGTCCTTCCTCTAAAGAGGAAAAGGAGTAATACTAGGGGCAGTTCGATTGTTTGGTTCAATCGGATTGATTAATAACAACCACGCAACACACAAGGAGGCGTAATATGACAACCAAACCAAAGACAAGCGTACACACGCTTACAGACAGCAACGGCAAAGCGATAAAAATCACACAGGCACTCGTGGCGGATATATTCGCAGACGTAACCAAAAACATCGCTAATGCGGTCTTTGCGAAAGCGGAGATCACACGTAGGCTCACGAACAACCTTGCGAGAGGTAAGGCACGTGGGGCAGAGAAATGCAGAAAGAACCTTGCGAAATTGGATGCAATGGTCAATCCCGCACCTGAACCCGTACAGACGTTCGTGACACCGAAGTCGTACGCACGTATGACCAAGGCTCAGTTGATCGCTTTGTTGCAAGACAAGTAATCACACGTACGCAATCGAACCCTCACATCCGCTTGGGTGTGGGGGTTTTTTTTTGGTCAAAACTTTTACAAGTTTGATCACATAACCACAACCATAAACACGAAAGAGGTAAATATGACGTTTAACTTCACGAAACCACAAGAAAATTCGCAGAACCACAGCGACACAAACGTAGACGACATCTGTTTCACGCTGTCAAAAGTTCTCGAAGATCAACCCAAAATGGACACTGATTTGCGATGTGAAATAGAAAGTTTAATCGCATTGCTTGATAGCGATACGTACGAACTTGTCAGAACCAAATCAATCCATTCACAACCAATCACATATTAGGTAGACATCTGTCTCATATGTGGTACATTAATACAAACCCTTACAAGGAGCTAATATGACTAAGAAAAAATCACCATTCAAGATCGAGGGATTTATCACAGACGAAAATGGTATTCCTCGCATCAGAGTGGATAAGTCTGGCGATATGCACAACCACTGGATTGAGCGTGTCAAAGACGAAAATGGAGATAGTCACGATGTATACAAGCTTGGACTACTCAACCAAAAAGACCCACTGCAAGAGTATGATTGGGATGTGAACCCACCGCAGAAAATTTACTTTAGCAGAACCATTGATCTGATCTTGGGTGTTATCATTTGCGGAGCCATAGGAACTTTACTTGCAATGGTATTACTTGAATGGATTGTGGGATGTGGAGAGGTCACATACTTCGCAGACGGCACGTGGATCACAAACGAATGTCTATTCCAAGATAACAAAATTTCCAAAGGCACGTGGAAATAATATTAACCAACACAAGAAAGGAGGTCGTAATGGGATTTGTAGAATTAGTTTTAATTCCCTTAGTTCTATACGTAGGACTAGCGATAATTTTTTAACGTAAACACTAACATTAACATTATTATTATGGAGAACGTATATGTATGACATACACGATACAGAAATAGCGGATTGGGTAAATAATTGTCCAACCCACAAGATCGAAGTCTTACACTCAGACGAATGTGGTATTCAACTTGTCGTAAGATTTCACAACGAACCTGACGAAGACGCACCCAAAAAACCCAAGCTAGGCGATACTGAGACTTGGCAGAACTTCGTAAAAATCAACAACATCAAACCAATGCGTAAGAAATGATTGAACCATTCATCATTACGTTTTGGATTGAGATCAACAATATTCTACACGAAAAAAGGCTCACGAAAGTATACAACGAATGTGAGCCTATCGTGGGGAAACTCTTCGAGCTATACGAGGATAAACCTGAGAAACTTATAGCGGTCAAATGCGACACGTTTCTCGAATATAAACACAAACAACAATGGAGGAAAAATGGTACTACGATTGAACATCAACAAGGTGTTGAATAATGGCAAACCAAGTGGCGATAGGGACAAGAAAACATACGTGATCAAGTCTGAAGATGACTTCATAAACTTCATCAACAAGTACAAAAAAGAGTGTGCATTTCTTGACCTTGAGGGCATAACAGATTGGCAAGTTGTAAGCAGAGACGATGACCATTCTGATATGTGGGATCACGAAGAAGATGATAAGAATTTCCCTTGTGGACACAAGCTTATTATCAATGAGTACGAAAACAAACCTAACGTGATCGACTATCTTGAAAACAAGATTGAGAACATAGAAACATTTTACTTATCATAGGAGATCATATGAAAGATATATACTATTTCTCAGTTAAGTGTGAGTATCGTTATGAGATACAAGCACGAAATGAAGAAACTGCTCGTAAGATATTACAAGAGAAAGGTGGTCTTGATATACAAGGAGAACCACTTTTCTTGGATGATGCTTACAAAAGAGCAGAACTTGTAGGGGTTTGCAGAAGTGAACCCGCAGTTCGTAAAGGAGGTAATTCAAATGATTAACTTCCAAATCGATAACATACAAGGAACTTTGGAGTGGATAAAAACTTGTCCCGCAGACTACACGATATCGTCTATGCAAGGCGGTTTCATCCACATCAAAATTCTTGTCCCAAGTGATAGACAAATCAACTTTGAGGATAAGAAAACTCTGTCATTCTCTAAAGAGAATAAAGAGTAATAATGTAAGCAGTTAAAGTTTTTGACTTTGACTTAATATTAACCTAACGATGAAAGGAGGTTTTATGTCAGATAACTTATACGATAAATTGATTTCTGTTTTATCGACTGACAGAACCAACAAGAAAAGCGTACTACGTAAGCTCTTTGCTTCGGTGTTCAATACTTCACCAAGCAAAAGACTTGGGTGGGGTCACGATCTTACGACCTTTTCCAAGCACTTGGATAAGCTTACTCTTAACGAGTTGGATAATATGATCATAAGTATTATTCGATCCGCTATGCAAATCACTCACGATCGTGGTGATATCCAAGACGAACAAGAACATACATTGCAGTTTGCAGTAGACAATCTTGTCGAGAACGCACACAAAGAACCTAAAGCTAGTTTACCAAAATGGATTAAGTGTTCGTGGTGTGCGGAAGCAAACAAATACGATGTTGTTCTTCCATACACAAGGTACTCAACAATTACTGAACTAATTACGATTGTTGAACAGACACCTTTTTACAAGAGGTGTTCTGACCTTAAACCCTTAGAATGGAAACACGTGTGGACACACGATCCATTCGATAAATCAACCACAACTACAATCAAACCTACGAAAGGAGCAACTATGGATAGTTTTGATGTAAACAAAGTCACAGACAAGGTCATTGGTCTTGCTTGTGATCTCAGAAAAGATGACATAGACAATGGGATTTTGTCCCCCTCTATGGCATTGAAGTCCATTGGGAAACCTGAGTTCGAACGTATATACAAACAGATCGAACAATCAGATAATCTCAAGGCAGAACAAATCGTTGCAGTGAGCAGTGCAGTATCGCTCTTTGTCAACGATTGCACAGACGAACAAGTAGACGAGATTGTACTCAAGCAATCAAATGAGAATGCTAGTACATCGTCAACAACTACAACCACGTCTGTAATGAAAGAGATACCAACCGCTATTGCAACTGGTATCAATGCACTGGGTCAAACACACGACACAAAGTTTGATGTCAATGCAATGCTCAAGAAGTCAAATGATTACGATGACTTGGTTGAGAAATCAAAAGAACTTGAGAATGAGGTACGTACACTCAAGACCAAGGCAACACTTGTACCCACTGCGTTGTCTGGTGATCACGAGGTAGACGGAACGAAACTCAAGTACAAAGTCGAGATGAAGAAAGCATCAGACATCTTCAAGAACCCAAAGACCGGTAAGGCTATCGCACAACTGAAGTTCGATATACCAACTTTGGTTTGGGAAGATGACAAAGGTAATGTTGTGAAGCATCCTATGTGTCCTGATGTAGACGAGAACTATCAATTCAGAGCAACACATCTGATCAAGTTCTTATCTGCTTTCATACTCAACAAGAACGTATGGTGTCACGGACATACGGGTACGGGTAAGACAACTCTACCTGAACAAGTCGCATCACGTATTGGTTATCCATTGTTTCCTTTGAACTTGGATAGTCAACTTGAGAGAGCGGACTTGACCGGTCAAACAAATCTTGTGCAAGAGAATGGTACAACTATCACGAAGTTTGAAGAGGGTATTCTTCCACGTGCTATGGTGCAACCTTGCTTTCTTGTATTGGATGAGATCGATGCCGGTAAGCCTGACATATTGTTTGCAATCCAAAGAGCAACAGAGGGTAAAGGTCTCTTGCTTACAGAGGACGGCGGACGATTGGTCAAACCACATCCATTGTTTAGGTTTGTAGCTACTGCTAACTCACGTGGTCAAGGTGACGAGACGGGTGTCTACGCAGGTGTTCGACCTATGAATGGTGCTTTGTTGAACAGATTTCCTATGTTCATCGAGGTTGATTACATATCTCAAGAGGAAGAAACACAACTTCTAACCAAGAAGTATAGTACACCAACAGATGTAGTGAAGAACCTTACAGAGTTTGCAAAATTGGCACGTAAGGCATTCACAAGTGCAGAGACTTCTGTTCCGGTATCTCCGAGAGATACAATGGCATTTGCCGAATACTTTGCACACTTCAGTACAATCTTGTCTACGAAGACACAAGCGATTGAGTTTGCTATGGACACTGCAATCATCTCAAGGTCTCCGCAAGACAACAGACAAAGACTTGTTGAATTGGCAACAAGATGCTTTGCAGATTGTAAATTCAACTATAACCAATAGAAAGGACTATTAATATGACTATGAACAAAGATACATTCTATCTTCCACCTGATGATCCGGATTTGGATAGAGATTACATTACCGGTCGTGAGTTTCAAGAGGGTACGAAAACTGCCGTTCGTACAATCTCAAGTGACTTCGACACCAATGTGATCTTTGCCGGTACAGATGCGAAGACGAATGGTCACGAGGTATTTCTACCGCAACAAGACTTGGACAAGATGATGACACATCGACAAGTTGAGGTTGGTCGTGGCTATGCCAATCACGAAACACTACACAAGTTGCTTACAGACTTCAATGTAGGTCAAGCTTGGATGCACGATATGACACAGAAAGGTCTTGAGTTTACCAAATCAATGGCACAAGGTCTTGAAGATGTACGTATCGAGAATGGTGGACGTATACTTTACAATGGTATTGCAAGGTCAGTTGATAAAACTGCCGAGCAAGTTTGTAGAGAGTTCAAGAAGATTGCAGACAAGGAACCGGATATCTGCAAAGACCCTTGGAAAGTTCTACCGGTTGCAGTGACGTGGATTGGTAGACACAAGCTTGGTTATCCAAGCAAGGCAATCAAACAAGCATTTGATAATCTATCGCCTGAGATACAAGAGAGAGCGAGTAAGATTGCAGATGTATGCTTGGCTATCCCACACGGAGTTGAGGGTGTTGGTCGAGTAAATCAAAAGGTTGCTTATGCCGGTCACAAACAAGTACTTGATCTTGCAGAACGAGTGTCTAAGGAACTTGCTAAAGAACAACCACCTACTGAGTTTGCCCCGGAAGAGAATGGCAAAAAACAGTCTGGGAACGGTTCGTCTACGTCTGGTGACAACTCTTCTGGCGATGACAAGGGTGAAGAAAACAAAGCACCCAAACAAAACAAGGAAGGTTTGAAGCAAGACTTGTCTACGGAAAAATCACACGGAGCTAGTGATAGTACTTACGAGACTACATTGCAAGGTGAACCAATACCTTTTGATCCAAACCTCAATCAAGTAATACATCACATTGATACTACCAAGAAGAAGAAAACAAGAAGTGGTGTACGTATTGATCAAGTGTTCTCAACTGAGAGTGACACGATCGAGGAACCCAAACAAACACAAGATAGTTCGAACAGAACTTACTATCGTTCTGAGTACAATAGCATCAAGCAACGTATGGGTAGTCGTATTGCAACGATGAAACGTAAGCTTGAGAAAGCTTTGATTACCAAAGTAGATAGTGATTGGGAAAGTGGTACACGTGGTAGATTGAACGTACGTAATCGTGGTTTCCACATTGTAAGTGGATCACAACAGATACGTAGACAACGTGTGCAAGGCGATGATGTTGATACCGCAGTGATGTTACTGATTGATTGTTCAGGCAGTATGTCAGGTTACCCAATGAAAGTTGCCGGAGAGAGTGCGATCTGTCTATCTGAATGCTTGAGTGCCGGACACATTCCTTACGAGGTTCTTGGTCATACGACTATGCACTTCAAAGGTAATATTTGGAAAGAGTACAGAGCAAGTAGAGAAAGAGGGAACAGATACTCACGTGAGTGTGCAATCAATATGCCGGTGTTCAAACCATTCAACAAAGAACTAAGGCAATGTACTCACAATATGGGTTTCATTCCAACTGCTAGTGACAACTCAAATGCTGATGCAGATGCAATCAGGTATGCGGGTGAACGTCTACTCAAGAGACGTGAGAGCAACAAGATTATGTTGGTTCTCGCAGACGGATATCCGGCGTGGTCGTCTATGTATCGAAGAGATACAATGGACAAGATGACAAGACAAGCAGTTGTGGATATGCAAAACAAGGGTATCAATATGGTTGGTATTGGTATCTGTACTTCTGCACCTAGACACTTCTTTGACAAACACGTTTGTATCAATGATGCAAGTGACCTATCCAAGAATGTACTTGATCAAGTAGCCAAGCTTATATTGGGTAGTCGTTTCGCAGTAGATAACAGAGACGTGATTGCAGTATGAAGAAATCATCACGACCTACTATTCGTATTCCAAGTTGGTGGTTTGCAATGCGACCGCATAGTGGATATGAATTTTGGATTGGGTTCGCTAAGTTTCTCAAGACTAAACGAACTCGTAATACTAACCGCACGAAAGTGCAAAAGCTTTTAAAGGAGTACCTATATGAAAGAGCGAAATAAATACCCTCTCGTTTATGCCCTTGAACAATACATATTAAATAAGGCAGAAAACGAACCGGATTTTGCAATGACTATTGTCACAAATCAAACTTGGGATTTAGACAATACCACTGCGGAATACCCAAATTCTATTGACGGAGTGACGATGATAGAATTTCCATTGCATAAGTATGGCAACTATGATATTGTCTTACTTATGAGACAAAATGAGAATGTTGTTATGAAGACCAACGACATTGTCGGATATTATACTTAACCTTAACAAGGAGATACTATGACTAAAAACTATGAAGATAAAATTGCACAAGGCGAATTAGAAAAGCTTGGTGTAAAGAAGAAAGAAAACAATCTGTTCGACATAAGTAGCGGACAGAGTGGTATATGGGACATAACATCTGACGTGGAACCGCAGACAAGTACAATGTTTCCGGAAGTAGATGATGATCTTAGCAACATACCACCACACCTTGACAGACGTACGTCTATCAGAGAGACGACCAAGTTTGACAGAGATGCAGACTTTGATTTCGTAGTCGAGGACAAATGGATTGATGACATTATCGATGAACAAGCAGTAATTAATCACAAACAACTAGATAAAATTGTAGATGATGTTGTCAAAACTTTGGGCGATTATTTGGAGAGCAAACAGATGATATATGCTACCGGTAAAGCACCCAACAAACTAAGAAAAATAATTAAAACTTTCATCACAACACAAACCAAATACAAAGCTGATGATAATTATTTATCTTATCACAACAAAAGAGCAAAGTGAGTAAGAAGAAACTCACAAAAGCTGATGAGCAATATCTAGCTTGGAAACAAGCCAAAGAACGTGCGACCAAGAACGACCAAACGAACCTTGAACGTGAAGAGAATGACGATAGGACACAGATAGAAACTATCACAATCTCAAATGGTCAAGGTTTTATTTGGTTGAAACCAAATGGGAAACACGAGGTACGTGTCCACTTAGATAAGGATGTAAAGAAACTTGGGTATACTCAATTACTTTGCATCGGATTATACAAATGTATGGGTAATGACAAATGGACAGAGAAGTTAGTCAAACGAACATACACTTGGTTAGAAGATAAACTTAACAATAACAATGAAAAGGAGAAGAAATGAGCGGTTGGAAAGAGATACTCACTAAGTTCAAAGCTTGGAAAGAAGATATCTATGAGAGCAACAAATCCTCTTGGACAGATGAAGATGATAATGATCTTGCAGATGTTGAGACACTGATAGAACAGAAAGTCACTATCGATCAATTCATAGAAAGTAAGGAGGGAAACTGATATGGATATCGCACTTACAATAAAAAAACTAGTCGAGGGTATAGGCGACACTGAACTAGATAAGATAGCCAATGTAATTGTAGACAGATACTCACAAGTAAAGGGTATTGATTACATTCTAATACCCAAAGATAAAACACACCAATCTACATTTGTGACCGCAACTAAAAAGGTAGGCAAGAAACCTACACGTTGGGCAAAGTCAATCACTTACGTAGACTATGATGCAAAACCTAATGGGTATGCACTCGTAGGTGAATGGGTGAATGTATGGGAGTTAGACAAAGCACATACAAATGTACCGATTGTTGCAAATATAAATGGAGAATTGTGTGTGGGTAATACCGAACCACACAACACTGCTATTGGTGTGTATCAAGAAAATGGACACGAGTTCAAGATAAACCATTTCAAAATGAAAATGCAGTGTGCCGGTTATCCGGAAGTAATACAGACACTAAAAGATATGGGTGTCAGACAAAAACCAACAACAACCAAGGAGGAATAAATGAAAAATATATTAGTTAAATTCAAATGTATAATGGGTGACTACGAATACACAGATTTTTACATATTCAACAAAAAGAAATCTGATTGGGGATATTGCAAAGAGTTTTGGGGTATCAGCAAACGAGATAGTAGTTGTCTTGGAAGTGGTGCTTTTTGGGATGATGCAATGGAAAATGCTATCTCAGTTCGTTCCACACAAGAAATAACAAAACAAGAGGCATATGTATTAACAAGATTGGGGGTAGCATAATGGATATTAAATGTGTGAATTGGACGATACTAGTCCAACTTTCCAATGGAACCTTTAGAACCATATCCGATATGCCGGATGATGTGTCTATGCCTTTGGATGAATACTTAACTGAACTTGAAAATAATGGAGAATTTAATGTTAAAAGTAAAGAAACGAAACAAAACCCTATGGATAATGGGGACGTTCTTGGGAAAGAGAATAAGAAAGACGACAAAACTTCCTCTGACGTTTAAGCGAGAGGCAGAGAAAATGCGAGTGGCGATCGAGAAAGAGATCGCAGATGGTACTTACTTCGATAGACATCCTACCATCGGAGAAATCGTAGACGAAGTAATGCAGGGTAAGCATAATCCTACTGAGATCAGAACACTAAAGAACCTCAAGCCATTCAGAAGTATGAGTTTGAACAACGTAGATATTGTAGCTATCAACGAATACTTCACAGACCTATACAAACATCACTCACCCTCAACACTAAAAAGGTACAGAAATACTATCAATTCTGTAATCAACTATGCAAACAGATCACGTGGATATCAGATACCCCGTATCTATAATCCAAGCGTAGACGATGCCCGTGACGAGCATTTGGATCAGGAAGAAGTCAGGAAGCTCCTGATCGTTGCAAAAATGCAACACTTTGGTGACATATATACAACACTCACACTTACGGGTGTGCGTCTGTCCGAACTTTTTCGCCTTAATTTTTCTGATTATGACAAAACTAATTCGGCGATATTCGTGAAACGTCCTAGCATTTCCGGGAAATTCAAAACTAACTCTAGGTCTATACCTATTTATTACGAGCCATTGAAAGAAATATTATCACGTCATTCTTATGGTTCTATTTTTGATGAGGTAAGTTCGGCGATATTAAATAAAAACTTGCGATCAATATTGAGAGGAATTGGTGTCCGGCGACACGTCAGAGTTCACGATCTTCGTCACACGTTTGCTTGGTTATTGGCAAAGAGCGGAGCAGATATCGGCGATATTCAGACACTGCTTGGACACAAGGATATATCTCAGACAATGCGATACAGAGGTTGGGTTGAGAGTAGAGCCAAGAATAATATCAAAGGGATGTTGTCTCTATGAGAAAAAGATTAGTTGACCAATTCTTTGAAGAAGCAAAGAAACGAGGGGTGACTATGTGTTCTATATCCAAGAAGTCAGGTCTATCTGAAAGCACCTTACGATCTTGGCGAAGACACGAGCCTTTGCTTGGTAATTTTGTAGCTTTAGTTCAAGCATTGGGTGGAGAGGTACAAATAACGTGGGAGAAAAAGAACAAATCAAAAGTGGACTAGGTGTTCTATTACGTGGCTACGTAAATAGTGATGACCCTAGAGTTGTAAAAGGCAAGAGGTCTGTTGCTACACTCAACAATCAAAGGTTCTTTGATACCAAGAATAAAAGAGAAAGAATGAAAAATGAAAACATTAATCGTAATACTAATAACAAGTAAAGGTTTATTGTATCATCCCGTACCCTACCAAAAAGGTATGGGATGTTTAGATAGCTTTGAATATTGGAGAGAAAAAAATACTACACACACGTGGGAAAAAATTAAAGGCGATCCTATGAGCCACGGATATTATATTAATGAGGGTGTATTAGAGGGGTTGAGAGTTATTGCGACATATTGCCCTGACAATTAACAATCAAAAAAGTACATATACTATTAGGAGGCATCGTTGTTCCCGGTGTCTCCGGGGTATATATATACGAGGGTTAGGTTTTTTCTTTGGTTAGCTTAACCCTCTAACTATCTAACTCCATATCAGTAGACATATCAGCACCTTGTATGAGTTGTGATCCCGTGAGCATCGCTTCTTCCGGCGATAATTGTATACCATACCATTGCGTTTTACCTTTCTCATCTTTCAAAGGTACGTGAAATAATACAGATCGAGGAGCCACCTCTACCAATGGCATAGGTATCTCTGTCACAAATGGTATTACGTTTGATGTTGTATCACTCTTTTGCACCATAATTTAAACTCTCCTTCACTCATAGTGTGTTTCATTAAGTTAATTCTTTTACACACTAATTGTATGTTATCTAAAACATAAGGCTTTGTCCCCCTCTTTCTATCGATTGATATATTGTGTGGATTTCTATTGAATGATCGCAGACCATCGGTTGATGCAATGTGTGTCATACGTACACCAGTGATTGCACATCTACCATCTTGCTGATGATATAAATCTAATACATCTTCACTGGTAAAATTTATTTTAATGAATTGATTTCTTCTTCGTGATTTAAGTTGACTGACTAGTCTACGAAGATATCCTTCAGGTGTGCGGCAATAGCGTAAACGTCTGCGTTTAGTAAGACACACACCACACGAAGGTCGATGATATTCTTGTCCGTTCTTTCTTATCTCAAGATAGAACTTGTCTAGGGATAGTACTTTCCCACACGACTGACATTTTTTTTTCGTGATCGCACTAAGACCTAGCTAAACTCTTACGTCTAGAAGCTTTCATACGAGCTTTAGTTCGTATTCCAACTTTGCTAGACTTCATAGCTTTTGCACTAGTCTTCTTAGCTTGTCCTTTTTGCTTCATAGCTTTGGACTTTTTGTAAGTAGAACGCATTGGCATAATGGTCTCTCCTTTCTAATACTTTTTGGATTTCATTTTTTTGCCGGTCTTCTTGGCATAAGCTTTAGCTTTTGCTTTCCCCTTGGCAGTGTAAGGGAACTTTTTTTTACCTACTTTAGGCATATGTTTCTCCTTTTTCTAATCGTTAACTTTAACTTTTAAAAGAATAGTATCTATCTTTTCTTCTAATTTATCAAACCTTTTCGCCAAGTCGTCCATACCTACACGTAAATCCTTTTTACTAGCATATTCTTTTGCCATCTCGGTACGTGTATCGTAGACTTCTTTCTCGATACTATCTATTTTCATAGACACTCCTCTTATCCACCAGACCAATGATCCTCCGGCGATTGTTAGTATTGCGTTCCAAATCATTGCTGTCTCAGGCATCAGTCATATCCTCCATCTCGCTTAACTTCTCCCTTCGATGGTTCGCCCTCTACCATAGACCCATCTTTTTTTAGTGTATAATCTGGTGCGTAATCAGAATTAAATTTTTCTTGCATTACATATGTTTTACCAGTTGTGTGGTTCATCGGGTGTGTTTGATTTGATTGGACACCATCGTGACCGGGGTCTGTCCAATACTTAACTTGAGGATGATTAGGGTCTCCATTCTCCCACTCTTCTACTTTCATCCAGTGTGGATAGGCATAAGACTTTGTTCCACTTAGTTGATAAGGTTGTGGTAAAGCCGCACTATTCCAAGAGTAAGATGGTATTTGATCAAGTCCATCTGAGATGTTACTGCCAGATGGTAGGTCTACGGAAAGTGTATAGTATGTTGCCGCCATATCTAGACGAATAATACCAGTTACATCTTTGCCCCAAGAGTTATACCAAAACTCAATGTTCTGCATACCATTAGACCAAACAAGAAATTTTACAGAGATAGCTGTGTTATTTGAAGAAGGTGTAATTTTTTGTGTAAAGAAATTACCACCCGGTCTAAGTATATTTGTTGTGGTTCTATATTCTGGAGTTGGAAAAGCTGTTCCACCTGAGTTAGCCCAAGTGTTTACATTGCCACCAGTCGTAGGTTTGTAGACGACAATAAATCGCTGTAATAATTTTACACCTTCGTTAACTCCTACAATTCTCTGGGGTGCATCTCTGTATTCCATTAGACTACCTTTATTGTTTTGATCCTAATTGTTTTAGACATAGGATTTAGTAGGGTTGTTGTGGGTTGTTTTGCTGAACGCACTGGAATAAATTTTTCTTTGTGAACTGGTATTTTAAACGATCCGTTTTGCAACTGAATGTTTGATTTGTCTTTGTTATAATTCATACTACACCTTTGTTTCTAGTTTAGTTTTGAACTCATTGGGATTGAACTCACCACAATTAAATTCATATGAGAAAGGGATGCCTTGTTTTGATAAACTACTAATAACATCTTCTTTCCATCCATCCATTATGAAACTAACACATTCATCGTACGTATCAAACTCAGCTTGATAATGATACCCCGTTACACATCCACTGCCCATATAACAGACTAGCACCAGTGGTATAAATATGTTCATCTCATAAAATCTCCTACCTATAATATGTAGATTTTATTTGGTAAAGTCGTCCTTTATTTTATACCCTTTTGCTTTTAGGTATGCTCGATAGAGTTTGATCCAATCACCTAATCTCATTACAACAGCACTATCTTCTGTCTTCATTTGATTACGTCTATTGAATACTACGGGAATATCTCCTGAACCTTTTGCGGCGATACCGTTCTCAGCTTGTTCTATACTAGGGTAGACCTTGAATTTTTCTGTACGCTTTGCTTCGATCCAGATGTCCGGGCATCCGTAGACATCCATACCTCCGCCGTGTTCGAATGATCTACCGCCTCCAGACAAGGGTGCACGTAGTACACGCTGTCTATCTTCGTCAAAGATATTGTCATCTAAAAACTTTGCTAGTTCTCTTTCGTACTGATCGCCCTTATTTTTTGGACTTTTTAAACGTCCCACGAATAATCTTCCTTATACTTTTCTTTACATTTGTTACAAACATACTGCCATTTGGGTCTGGGTTTAGTGCTCTTACACCTCATACAAGGACGCTCCCACATCTTCATATTCCTATCACTCGATAGAGCTATGACATATTTCGCACCCTCAAACTCTGCTAATCCTTCTCGATATAATATTCGTTTTACGGTATCGACACATATACCTAAGTGTCTAGCCATTTCAGTGTAAGGTTTTTTCTTTTCTAAAGCATTAGCCAGATAAGTTAAAGTTTCTTGAGTAACCTTAACTGGCTTACCCATCTGCCCTCCTTTTTTAACAAATCATTACTAATACTCTAAGGATAAATAAATTTATTGCAAGGAACAAAGTTTTATCGCTACCTCTAAACTACTTGAAATCATTAACAAAAACGAGGATGCGTCAGCATCCGAAGTGGATTGTCTAAAAGTTTGGGTGGACAAATATCTTGACAGAGGTGTATACCTATTAGTACTTACACACTTACAGCAGTTTATGACCTTCGGTCAAAACTGATAGTTAATAGTCTATAAGTACTATTAGGTTTCTTCCAACCCCAACCAACTTCTTATCTCGTATACTGGAACTTTTATAATACGACTTGCTTCTGTTGGAGTTTTCTTTTCTTTGAGAATAAGTTTTAATGCTTGTTGTTTTTTAGACTTAGTAGATACAATATACTTCTCGCCAGTTCTTAAATCTTCACACCAACCTATGTAATGTGTTTGATGTAATTCAGTTTGTTGTCTAACCTTACCAAAGCTTATTTGTGTAACCATAGACAATCTACTATCTGCATTCATCTGTGCTTGTAAGTAACCATAAGGAGAGAACTCTCTACCATCTAATGTAAATATTGTTAGATCATTATCTAATAAACCCGCCTTTGCTTTAGCTTCAGCTTTATCTTTGAATACCTGAGTTATAAATACCTGAGTGTCTACGTCAGTTAATTGTGCTGTTGATCCTGCTTCACGACCCAAACCACTCTCACCGGGTTTATTTCTGTGATGAACAAGTACTACAGATACACCCGCATTACGTATATTTTTTGCAACAAGATTGACAATACCCCAATCTTTAGGCGATGCTTCTTCTAATCCTCTAAAAGCATTTCTGATTGTATCAATCACAAGTATGTCTGGACTTACAACTTTTAACCACTCACCTAATAAACGGAAGTCTTTCTCTTCCATTAAATTCATTTCACCACCATCTTCAGGACTTATTAATGTTGGAGACCACAAAGCAAAATGACCATTAGTCTTTCCGAATGTCTTGTTAAACTCTTGCATCCTCCTTAACGCAGTACGTCTTGGGTTATCGTAATCCATATAAAAAACTTTAGCCGGTCTACCCATTTCATAAGGACCAAAATTTTCATTGCCTGACGATAATGCAGTTAACATTGCTGATAAAAAATAAGATTTTCCGTGTCCATTAAACCCAACTACTTGTGTTATTGTTGCTTCAGGTATCAAAGGGTTAGACCAATATGGTTCATCAACCATATCTTTTAACATTCTATCTACTGCATCTATGTAAATAGGTTGTAATCTAGAACGTGGTATTTCTACTTCTTTTTTTTCTTCTACACGTTGACCATTACTATCATAATCTTCAGGATGGTTTCTTCTATCCATCTCCAAAGCAGATTGTATTTTTGTTTTAATCCAGTTGTCAGTTTCTTTAGATGTAAATTTAGAATTATCAAAAAATTTTTCGTTATAATTTATAATTGATTGCCATAAATCTTCGCCAGTTAAACCACGTCTAACCATCTGACCACAATACCTTACCATCCAATCGTCTGTTCCATCTCCTTCAGACAATAGTCTACCTAAATGTTTTACACGATTTTCAGTTTGCTCCCATACAGACATACTATCTGCAATAGAAGCAACCTTAACTGAACTAAGATCAAGAGTATCAAATGAAAAAACTTCGGGTTCTTCAACATCACTTGGACTTCCTTGCCAAACAAAATCGTCTATATCTTCATAGTCGTGTCCGTCTGCAATATTCCATTCGTATTGATGTGTAGGAATATTTTCTTCGTTTACTTTTATTGACGGAGGCATAACAACATATCCACCATCACCTCGTAAATCTAATCCCTTTACATTTACCCACTCACGTGAAGTGCCACCAACTTTGTTTTGAAATCTTTTTCCGTGTTGAGGATGTGCCCAATAATAATGATAGCCACGTGTAGTCTTGACGGCGATAGGAGAAACTAACCTATGTTTTTTAGCATAGGCAACTGCCTCATCATTATCACAATCTAAAACTATAACACCACTGATAGACCCAGTGACAAGTGCAAGATTAAATACTTCTGCTTTACCACCACCTGATGTAGGTGCTCCTTCAGTAAACCATTTGTCTACTTCTTCGTGTGTGACTTTACGTGTTTGATATTCTTTCCATTCACATAAAGGTTTTTTACTTTTGATTGATAAGGGTATTATATTCCACCCTCTATCTACTGCTCTTACTGCTTCATCATAAACACGTGCTTTAAATTCTTCTTTTTTTGTTGCCATCTTTAAGTTCACTTTCAAAATAATCGTCAATTTTAATGTTAGGTTTTTTAATTTTAATCTTTTCAAAATGCCAAGTGGTCATATAACCGGTGCTTATCATTCTGTATGGTGCGGTTCTGGTCTTGCCTAGAAGTTTAGATACTTCTTTGACACCACCACAATCTTGTATAAATTTCTTTGCGTTAAACTTCATAGCGTTCTCCATTTCCAAAATTACAATTACACATATACATAATAAATACTAGTTTGTATTATGTATGCGACAAAACTTTATCGTATATGAGACACAATTCTCTTGTATTATATTTGTTACTAATGTAATTTAGTATCACCATTAACAACAAAAGGACGGTTACTATGACTGATTGGGATAAATTTGAAGCTGAAACTGCCAATGCTCCTATGTCGAAAATCATAGATGAACTCAAAGAACAACGAAGAGTTCGTGATGATGCAACAAAAAGAGTAGAGCAATTAGAAGCTAAAATTGTTTCCGAGTTCCCAGAGGAATTTGGAGATCAAACTAAAGTTTATGGTGACGATGTTGTCACTATAAATAGGCAAGAGAGATTTAATTGGGATCAAGATATACTTGATGACATATTTAAAGCTAAACCTTTGCCAGATCACGTTAAGCGTAGGCTAACGGTAGACAAAAGAACCTTCCAAAAACTAACAGAAACAGATCAAGAAGTTCTTGCTCCCGCTTTAACTAGGAAGCCGGGACCAGTATCTGTTAAATTAACAAGGAGTAAATAATGTTCAAACCTATGAACACATCAGACGATGACACTGCAAAAAGAAAAGTACTTTTGTATGGTCATCACGGGTGGGGTAAAACCACTCAACTAAAATACTTCCAAGAAGAATATGGTAAGGGTTTTATTTTTTCTGGCGAAAGTGGATTAAGTTCTATTCGACAAGCAAAGATAGATTACCTACCATTCTCATCTTGGGCAGACCCTTCAGTTCCAGAGAAAGGTGTTTATTCATTTAGAGATATTTTTAAATGGACTAAATCAGAAGACTTTAAATCGAAAGGTTATAAGTGGATTGGAATTGATAGTCTTACAGAACTTTCTGATTTATCTTATGCACACGCAGAGAAAGAACAGAAAGACTTAGCTGACAAGCTAGGTAAGAAAAACGCAGATGGCTTTGCCATTTGGGGTAATCACGCATCACAACTTATAGGAGCTTGTAAAGCTATACGTGATATGAATATGCACGTGATCGTTACTGCTCTTGCGAAAGAAAGTACAGATGATAATGGCAACGTAGACTATTGGTGTATGGTTCAAGGTAAAGCAACTATGCAACAACTACCGGGTATATTTGATTGTGTATTTTGTGGTGTAAGAGTTTCAAGCGAAGTAGACGGGAAACAACAAGTACATCGTTATACTATTACTGATGAGGTACGTGGTTGGCACGGGAAAGTTCGTGATGAAAAGAGACGACTAAAACCAGTAGAGAAAACTGGTAATATCGTTGAGTTACTTAAAAGGCTTGATATGAATGATCAAGAATACAAACAATCTATTAAAAAAGAAGGAGGTCAATAATGGCTTTTAATTTTAGAGAACTAAATTTGTCAGGTGTTGAGGTGTCGGGAGCGGCTCCTATCTTACAACCCGGACGTTATGTCTGTGAGGTAACAGATGCTTTTCTCAAACCAACAAAGAATGGGGGAAGCTCAATAGAAATTACCCTTAACGATACGAAGGGAGGTGGTAGTGTGCGAAGTTGGGTAAATGTCCACGTACCAATTTCAGAACAAGCTACTCGTATTGGTAGGGAGCAACTGAAAGCTTTATTAATATATGGCGGTCATTCAAATCCGGAAAGACCGGGAGATATATCTTCACTAAAAGGGTTGAAGGTAGGTGTTTCAGTTGGTCAGGATAAATATACAATGGACGGAGTTGAGAAAGTTGGTTCAAAAGTAAAAGGATTTTTTGATCCTTCTGAAATTGATCCGGCTATTACCAAAAGACAAGCTCCCTCTGAGGTAGACAATTCCGGTCAAAAAGTGGATGATGCAATAGGCTCAGACGAAGAAATACCGTTTTAGTCATAACTAGAGTGTAGGCGGAGAACAATAAAATTTTCCTTCCCATCCGCCTACCTCATAGAAAGGATTGCATTATGAAATTAGCGGAGCTTATTAACGAAGCATATGAAAAGCAAAAAGATGAAAAGCCTAGAGAGTATATAGGTGCAAGTATTATTGGTAATGATTGCGAAGCTCTTATTGCTTTTTCTTTACGTGGATTTCCTAATGATCCAATCCCTTATAGATTGCAAAGAATATTTAGAGATGGACATCGTATAGAAAATGATGTCGTCTTTGATATTAAAAAAGCCAAAGTTAGAGTTATGGAAGTAGACCCATTTACCGGTAAACAATGGGCATTCCAAGGCTTTGGTGGTCACGCAGTTGGACACGCAGATGGAATGATTGAAGATGCTGAAGGTCAGTCTATGCTTTTAGAAATTAAAAGTATGAATGACAAGAAGTGGACTGAGTTTCAAAAGAAAGGTGTGAAGTTTAGTCATAGAAATTATTTCTCTCAAGTTCAGTTTATGCTTGGTCTTGGCAAAATGGATAAGTGTGTTTTCATTGCATATAATAAAAACAACTCTGAATACTGCTCTGAATTAATTGAGTATGATGAGTTTTACTATAACGATTTATGTGCCAAAGTCGAAAGAGTACTAAATGGCGAAGCACGTAAGATAGCAACAGACCCTACAGATTGGAGATGTAGAGGTTGTTTTAAGAGGTCAGTATGTTGGGACGAAAAAGAAATAGAGGTAAAGACACTAAAAACTTGCAAGAACTATCAACCGAAAGTGGATGGGAAATGGACTTGCGAAAACGGTTGTCTGACGGAGTGCCTCAAATGGGAGAGATATCAACCTCTTCCAAAGACTATATCTACTTAGCATCTCCTTATTCACTAAACAATACATCTAGTGAAGAAGAGAAAGAATGTAGATATAAACAAGTGGCTAGGTGTGCTTATAAATTTTTACTACAAGGTATAAATATTTATAGTCCAATAGTTCACTATCATTCAATTCAAAAAGTTTGTGGTAATATTATTAAACCAACAAAGTTTTGGTTAGAGTTAGACTTTGGTTTATTAAAACATTCTCAGGGTATGTTTGTTCTTATGATAGATGGTTGGTCACAAAGCATAGGAGTAAGAAGAGAAATAGAATATTGTAGAAAGATAGAACTACCAGTAACTTTTATACATCCAGATGCTTACATTTTAAACGGCGAGACATCAACAATAGACGTAGACGGAAAGAAAAATGAGAAACATTGATGTAGATATTGTTAAAAAAGAACACGAAATAGAAAGTGTTAACGATAGAATACGTGATCTCGAATGGAAAATAGATAAAGGAGAGAACGTAGACCTAGATGCACGTACAAAAGCTTTAGATAAAATACGTCATTTAAAAAAAGAACTAACTGAATTAAAGATTAAAAGATTATGCCAAAGATAATTGGAATATGTGGAAGTATAGGTTCCGGTAAAACACTTGTTGCAGACTACCTATGTGCTAGTCACAACTTTTTTAAAATAAAAATGGCTTCTCCTATTAAAGATATGCTAAGTGCCGTTGGTTTAACAGATAGAGAATTAGAGGGAACTTCAAAAGAATTAGGAATAGATTTATTATGTGGTCATTCTCCTAGATATGCAATGCAAACATTGGGTACTGAATGGGGTAGAAATATGATTGGTAAAGATATCTGGGTTAATTTATGGAGAAACAAAGCATACAATCATCTTGATATGAATTGTAATGTAGTTGCTGATGACGTTAGATTTCCTAATGAAGTAGAAGTTATAAAGAGTATGGGTGGTAAAATAATTAAATTACATAGAAGTTCATCATCAAAATCTGCACATAAATCAGAAGAATTGAAGTTTGATGCTGATATAGATGTTGATAACAATGATAGTGTCTACGGCTTATATTCAAAAGTGGATAGTATTATTCAAGATTATGATGTAATATTATAATAAACAAGGAGTTAATATGCTTTCACTACTAGGATCATTACTTGGATTTGGAACTTCTTTCCTTCCAAAGTTACTTGGTTTCTTTGAGGAGAAAAGAGATCAGGCTCACGAACTCAAGTTAATGGACAAACAATTAGAGCAACAAATAAAACTTGGAGAACAAAAGCTACAATTTATGAATGTTGAAGCTGACATTCGTGAAACAGAAGCTTTACAAAAAAGCCAAACAACTATGGCAGTAAAGTCATCACAATGGGTAATCAACTTATCGTCTAGTGTTAGACCTATAATGACATATCTTTTGTTTGCAGAATTTATGATACTAACATTTATGTTAGCATTTAATTCTATAGACTTAGAAATGTATAATAGAATTTGGTCTAATGAAATACAAGCAGTATGGGCGGCAGTTGTTTCATTCTGGTTTGGTCAAAGAAGTTTTAATAGAAAATGAAAATAAACGAAGAAGGTTTGAATATCATTAAACACTTCGAAGGTTTCTCTTCTTCCGTATACCTATGTCCGGCTAATCGTTGGACAATAGGTTACGGGTCTACGTGGGATAAACATAGAAAACCAGTTACTAAAACTCATAAAGATATTACAGAGAAAGAAGCGGAAGGTCTTTTACTACAAGAGTTAGACCACTGCTATCTTGCGATAAGTAAATTAGTAAACGCAGAACTAACAGAGAATATGTATTCAGCTTTGTGTTCATTTATATTTAATGTTGGTAGTGGAAACTTTCAAAGGTCTACATTAAGAATGAAATTAAATCGTGGTGATTATCACGGAGCATCTGATGAGCTACCAAAATGGCGAAAAGCAGGGGGTAAAATACTAAAAGGCTTAGTAAAAAGAAGGACGAGAGAGAAGGAGTTATTTGATAGAGATATAGTATGAACCTCGAAAACCTACCCATTGTAAAAGTTGAATGGTTAGATGCTATGTCTGATGATAATACTTGGCAAAAGATAGAAGACTTAGAAAGACAAACATTACGTATCGTATATTCTGTAGGTTGGCTTTTAAAAGATAATCCAAAAACAATTATATTAATTTCATCATTCGATGGTGAAAGCCAATGTGGTGGTGGTGGGACGACCATACCAAAAAATTGTGTAACAAATATAACTTACTTACAAAAACCTAAAAGACTTAGAGACAGAATATGAATTATGGAAATGATCAAACACAAAATTTAGCAAGTTTAATTGCACAATACCTTGATATCAATATGCAAGGAGGAGGTAATCCTATGTATACTTCTCCTGATGCTATGGGTGTAAAAGAAAAAGGTATGGATATATCTGGTAATGTTCAAGCTAACATACCTATGGATAAACTTATTAATGATGCAATATTAAAATTAAGAGCTTCAGGTTTTGGGTATAGTGGGGGAGTGAAGTTTCCGGAAGCAATGCAAAAGATGGGTGCTCCAGATAAAATAGAATATTCTGGTAAAGGTATAGACAACATAGGTATTGGTTTTCAGAAAGCTTTAAAGAATGGTATGTTTAGTTTAGATGGTGATTACAATCCCCAAACAAATAGTAAAACTATTAATGCAAAATTTAAATTAAATTTTTAAATGGTCAAGAAAGCTAAGTTTGGCGTAAACACTTATGTAGAACGATCTAGAAAAAAGATAGGTAGACATAAAAAAAATATGAACAAAAACGAAAAACGAAATTATAAGCGTTATCGTGGACAAGGAGGCAGATGAAAGTAAGCGATAGTACCTCAGTATCTATGCCGATTAAAAATATGATAGGAATAATAGTTGGGGTTAGTATGGGAATATTCGCTTACACTGAAATAACAGCTAGACTTACATCTTTAGAAACAAGTCGTGAGCTAATGAACGCAGACCTTCTTAAAGCTTCAGAACAAACTACCGTAGACAAAGAACAATTTATCCTCATTGAAGACCTTTATAAAACTACTGATCAACACACAGAGTTATTAAATAAAAACATTCACAATCAAGTTATGTTACAACATTTAGAAAAACAATTAGAGAAAGCTTCTGCGGATATAGAAGAACTTAAAGATAAAGTGAGGGCAAATGGAAATAGTCATTAGTTTATTAATGTTTTTAGGACAACCTAATCACGATGTATTAAAAGAACATTTGTATGTTCAAGATCAAAAGATGGCAACTTGTTTAAAAATGAAGAGACTTGCAGAGAGAACTAGTTCGGCTCGTTATCAATGTGCAAAAGTAAAAGCTGTCGTTATCGTAGACGAGTATTCAGGTGAAAAAAAAATAACATCTATAACTATGGTTGATTAATGCCGTTTGATTTTGGTATTGGAATGTTTGCATACAATATGATTGCTTTGTGTGTAGGTGCAATTATAGTTTATTTAGTAATTAATCACGGAAAATAATATACATTCCAAACAACAAGCCAACAGCACCAACAAGTATACCGCATATAATATAGAATAATTGTAAGTTCTCTTCGTACTGAACTCTCTTTTTATGTGCAACTCTTTTAGCTTCTTCTTTAGCTTGGTGTATTCTATCTGCTCTTTCTTTTAATATACCCGCCCAAGTTCCGTGACCAAATCTTAGGTCTATTAACTGACCCATCTCGTTTAATCTTTCTCTAGCAAGTTTAGCATTTATAGTTTCTTCTGCTACTGAATGAACAGAAAACATACTTCTTTTATTTCTTTTCTTGTTAATCTGGCTTTCGCCATCAAACATATCGTCTATATGTTTAGCTAATTTAGATACATCATTAGCATTGGTAACAAGTTTTTTTATTTGTTCTGCGGCTTTGTTAACTAAAGCGATGCCAGATATGATTTCTGTAAACACTAATATCTCGCTTTATTAAATTTTGATAACATCTTATATAGGTCAGTATTTTTTCCAAACTTATCTATACTTGTGCTTGAACCACTTCCTCCAATCTCTCCACCAATAAGGTCTGCCCCACCTTCGGAGAAAGGTCTAAAGCCACCAACAACGGGTACTCTACGTAACAATGTTCTAGCAAAAATTCTTTCTTCTGCATTTGATCCGTCATCTTCGCCAGTTAAAGTTTCTGTAAGTAATTCTGAACCGCCCTTTAAAGATAAGAAAGCATCTTGAGCCGCACCAAAAGTAGGACCAAGAACAGCACTAGCGGCTCTATTTGCACCATAATGTTGGTTGTCTGCTTGAGCGGCGGCATTAAAGAAAAACTCTGCAAGTAATCCTAAACCACCTAATGCAATAATACCTTCAATGTATTGACCAAGATATCTATCAGCATCTGTTCCTATGAAGTCTTCTATTTCTTCTTGATCAAATCCTGCTAAAGATAAAGATTTACCAATAATAGTTTTAGAAAACTTACGATCTCTTAATGCTCTTGATTGATCATCTTCACCACCCCTTGATTGTAAGAAATCTTTAGAAGCATTTGCTCCAAATCCCATACCCGCACCAACACTTAATAATGCTATTGCCGGTTTTGGATTTCCTTTAACAAGTTCCTGACCTACATATTTAGCCATTCTACCCATCATTAATGGGAAAGATTTTAATTGAAAGATTGCCGCCCCTGCCGGTGTTTGTGCCCATAATGGAATGTCGTTTGGATCAGGTGTAAATATAGTTTCGTTTACAAACCTCATAATAGCATAACGCATTTGATCATCACCTTGAGCTTCAGCTATACCGCCTATTTTTTTATCAACTCTGTTTGCGTATTCTCCAAGACCATATCTTTCTAAAAATCTTTTAGCAGTTTTATATGCTTTTGTGTTAACTGTTCCTTCAGACAAATGCCTTTGTGCAATGTTAGCTTGTGATTTAAAACTTTCATATCCAACTATTGCAGATATTTCTCTGTTCATATTAGTCCAACTTGTTAGACCAGTTCCATAAAAGAAAGCGTGTTGAAACTTTTGTGATCCATCGCCACTCATATGTGTCATTCTATCGTGTACTAAGTTCTCTACACCTACACCTATATTTCTTGAGAACTCTCTATACTCAGGTTGGTTCATATATTTATACCAAGACTTTGCCCAACCACTAAAGTTACCGCTTCTAATTAATGGTAAGGTTACATCAGGTAAAGATGTAAGAGTTGTCCAACCTAAAAGTGTTACCGCATTAAAAGATCGTAGGTTCTTACTAATTTTATTAGCCATTATGTCATCACTTAATGGTTTCTTATCCAATACAAGTGTCATATTTCTAAAGAATTTTTCTGTATTTTCATTAACACCAATAGGGAAATCTTTAAGAGCATTTACTACTGCATCAATTCTGTGTTCTAAATTACTTAACTGACCTTTACTTAAATCTGTTGTATCTGCCATAGACATTAATTCTCTTTTAGCTTGATCTATGTAATTATTTGTAGTTGCACTATCTGCTTCAGCAAAGTTTCTTTTTATTCTTTCAAGAACATCTTGAAGTTCATTACCAGTTGCGGTTACTAATGGTGGAATTTGTAAATGAGAAACCTCGATTGGTTCACTTGCTCCAGTCTTAGTACTATAAGACATTACTGGAGTAGTTAAAATTCTTGAAGCTACTGCTGTACCGCCTTTTGCTGTTTGTATATATGTGTCTAAGCCGTGTGCATTTGCACCAAATTCTTTTGCTAAAAGTTTTTTCCTAGTGGTTCTGTCAAAGTATTTTGTAACAATACCCTCTAGATCATTAACCATAAACTGCTCAAACTCTGGAACATCATCAGGTTGTAGATTAATAATCCTTTCGTAGAATGGATCAGAAGATGCTTTTGTATATAAATCTTGGTCTACATCTATACGTCCTTCTGTTTGAGTAATACGTTTCATTATTTTGTCTGCTAGTTCTTCTACTTGAATAAGATCATATGGTTCTCCGTTAGCTCTTTTATCTCTAATAATGAAATCCATTAAACTTTTTGTAAACTTAGCAGGATTATTAGCAACTGCTTCAGCATCCCAAACTTGTGGTACATAATATTTACTACCAGTACGTTTTGTAACATCACCAACACTTATTCCTAAATCGTGCATATCATCTAGTTCTTGTCTAAATGTTCTAATAAGTAATTCAGCAACAGCTTTTTCATTACCATTTAGATTTGATATATCTTGTCTACGTATTGCAGATAATATTCTTTTGTGAGATTGAGGTTGTTGAACAATAGCATCTGGTATTCCTCTTCCTACACCGGGAATTACTTTAAAGAAAGGTAGTGTTTTATTTAAATATCTTTTAATACCAGTTCTATTGTCATCTAATTTTCTAAGCATTGTCATAATTGGTTGAACACTTTTAGCTAAATCTGCTGAATGTTTTTGGTATATTCCTGCTCCGTTTTCAGGTTTAATTTTATTACCAAACCAATTAGCTCCAATACGTCTTGCGTGAACAGAGTTTTCTCTTATAAAATTACCACCAGTGTGTTGTTGTATTGTTGTTATTTCATCCGGACCAAGTGGTTTATTATCCATCATTTTCTTCATTACTCTTTGATATGAAGGTGGAACCTCAAACTCTGTTTCTGCTTTACTGCCAATGTATACATAATCAGATGGTTTCAGAGTTTTGCCCTTTTGAACCATTTCATTTATTACAGCACCATTTAAACTATTAAAATTGTTCTCTCGTGCTGAATAGAACATTGCATCTACTTCACCATCAAAATAATCAGCGTCAACGTGTTTCATTTTTTTGTTATCAAAGATAACAATTCCATCTATATATTGTGCATATCTTTGTGGGTGTAATTCAGATACTAAAAATCCATCATATCCCATTTCTTTGAAAGCACCGGTTAATATATCTTTGGCTTCTTTTTCAGTTCTACCACCGGCTTCTAATGCTCCCACCATTTCAAGCCATAAATCTTCTCCAGTAAACTCTTCACCCATATGTTGTAAGTTGTTAATCATTACTCTTGATGTAGTAGGATCAAAAACATTTAGTGCAGACATTTTAATAAAAATATCTTTAACATCATTTTTCATACCAGAGTTTAGTGAGTAATAATCATCAGTTTTAAATGAAAACATATTGTCTGCTTTGACAAACATAGGTAAAACTTTTGGATATAAAGTTGCACCAGTGGTTTTATTTAATAGGTTGTAAAGAATTTTTTCTTGATTTGCTAATTCTTTAATTCTATCGCTATCTCTTACAAAAGCATTAGCGGGATCATTGTCTAATGGATCAATAACTCCCTTTCTTATATCTTCTGCTCTTTGCATAGTAGACCCACGTAAAGAACGTGCATCCATATCGGTAACTATCTGATCTATTTCATTACGAATTTGAACTATTTTTTCTGCAATCTCATCACCTTCTAAAAGTGCACGTGGATTATCTGTTGCATTTCTAACCATTGCTTTTAATGATAGTAAATGTGCTGTTTCAGAATATACGTTTGCACTCGGTGCATCTTTTGTTAAGTAAATACCTTGACCAAACAATCCATCTTCTGAAGGATTTAGTTTTACATCAGGATTTTCGTGTTTATTAAATGCCATACCATTTGGTGTGCCGTGGTAATAAACATAATCCATTAAATTATCTGTTTCCCTAGCATTTAAAAATGTTCTTACAGCAATGTCTTTACCTTCATCATAGTTTTGAATAGCTTCACGTGCATATCTTGGTGCTAAGTCTTCGTCTACTGCATAAGAGTTAGTAGCATCCAATCCACTTTTTACTGGTTGGTTTCTTTGTTTTCTGTTTTGGAATAAATCTCCGCCAAATGTAAGATATCTGTATTGTTGTCTAATAGACTTACTTCCTATTAGACCGTTTAATAGATACATTGCATACTCAACAACTTCATCAAGCATAGTATGAAGTCTACCTTTAAGAGTTATGTTTCCATAAACATCTTGTTTAGCTATTCTGTTTCCAAGATATTGAACCCAACCATCAACAAACCATTCTTCAGCTATTCTAGCTTCTATAGTTTGTTCATCTAATCCGTGTTCTTTCTTATAAAGTTTTCTATAAATGTCATTTTGTTTTACAGCATTTGGTTCTTGTTTTTGTAATGCTTCCCTAAATGCCAGTAACATATCTCCTTTTTTGTTACTATCAAAACCACCATTTATTAATAAGTGACCAACTTCGTGTATTGCTGTGTAGTCTGCATTAGGTGCACCTCCACGTATTCCTATAAATGAAGCACCCGCATCACCTGATTTTAAAGCTATGCCTAATTTTCGAGCAGTTTTTCTAATATAGTTTAGTTCTGGTCCATCATTAACGTGTCTAAAAGCACCTGATGCTGTAGCATCAGTCTTCATATGAGGCATTAATCTTGATATATCATCCATACTCAAGAAATTAGCATCGCCTAAAGAACTACGTCTTGTCTTACCTAATAAATTTACTAGTCTATAAACAAGTGTTCGAGATGTATCTTCTACTATTGGATCACGATGTGTAACTTTTCGTAACAATTCTTTAACGTAGACGGGAGCTTTAGCGGGTATTCCATTTTCTCCACTAACACCTCTAGTCTGTGCTGTTTCTACATCTATAAGTTTATTTACTTCAGAAGACTTAATACTTAATTTCGGGTCTGCTCCATATATTTCTCTTAAATATACAGCGGCATTTAACATACCTTCGTCATTACCTAAGTTCTTAGCTTCGTAAATAGACCTAATTAAGTCGTCTACGGTTTCTGCGGGTTTACCTCTAAAGGTTGGTTGTGATATATCTAAAGCAACATCCCCTTTGAAATCTCTAATCTCAGGAACGGTATTCATTTTTTGTCTAAAGATACGTGCCATATCTTTTAGACGAGAACTTGGTGTCCCTTTAATAGCTTTCATTTCTGTTAGAAGCTCATTTAAACTCATTTCATTTGGAGATTTAGCAACCCTTTCTACAGCATCTCCCGCTTCTGTTTCTTGTTTTAAGATATTTGGTAAATCATTTTCTATATCTTGAGCTATCTTAACAAATTGTTGTGCTCCTATTGTTTGTTCTCTGTGGAATTTTTTACCCGCACGTTGTTTGTGTTGTCTAGCTTTTAAGTTTTTACCACCAACTTGTAAGTTAGCTTTATTATTACTAGTAAGTTGTATTGAAACATTTCTACCTTTTTCAAACTCAGGTAGTTTTTTACTAAGCTTTACTCTTAATCTTTTATCAAGTTCATTAAGAACATTTAAACTATCCATTACTTGTAAAACTAATTTTTCTCTTAGTTCTGCATCATCTGGTGCAAGTCTGTATAAGTTTCCTGCTTCATCAGTGTTTTCACTTATACCAGTACGTTGTAGGGTTATATCTCCAACTTCATCATTTAATATTTTATTAGCCTGATCTTCTAACTCATCAGCAGACATTTTTTCTAAAGCTTTGTTCCATTTATTTTCAAATGTTTTTCTAGTTCCTGCCTGACGTTCTAAATCTGCCGCATCTAAAGGTACAAATTTTCCTGCTTGATCAGGAAATTCTTTTTGTAATGCTCTAATGTTTGACATAGTACCTTTTACTTTAAGAAGCACAGAAAAGTTCTGTCTACCAGTTGGTGTGGTTGGTAAACCTCTATGATCTTGTTGGTTTTCTGGTGTGTCTAAAAATCTAAGTCTAGCTTTACGATCTTTTGATCCACGTAATTTATAAAACTTCTGGTTTTGCTCTCCATTAAAAGCTAACACAGCAGACATAAAACTTGGATGTTCAAAGTTAGTGTCACCACTAACATTTCTACCACCTAAAGCGGCTCTCATTTGATCTATATCACCGCTATCTAAAGCTTTTATAAGTCCTATTCTTGTTTGATCAAACTCCATAAGCTTTTGTAGAATAAACCTATCGCCTCTTGGTAAGGCATCCATCTTTCTATAAAGCTCATTATATCTATTGACTGGGTGTTCATCTGGAAACACTCTTTGGAAGATTGGAATTAAATCAGGCTCTATTGTTGCATCAGTAACTGCACGTCTAACATCTGAGCTTCCTATGCCTAATTTTTCAGCAACTACTCTTTGTATATGTTTAGCTATTTTTTTCCACAAAGATAATACTTCTTGAGCTAAACCCGCTTTGTTGTTTGCTAAAGCATATTGAGTAAATTGTTGTGCAAAAAATTCTTGTGGACTTCTTAATTCATTTTCAAATTGTCCCGGTAATCTTTTCTTTAACTCTTCAAAGTCAACTCCTCTATCCCCTATGTATTTACCCATAGTTCTCCAAAAAGTTTTCTTGTCTTGAGGTGTTAAAACATTTGCATAAGACCAATGTCCTACTTCGTGAATAGTTTTTACAAACTCAGGAGAACCTTGACCGGCTATATCTTGAGTTATATCAATACCAATTCTATTTGCATATTGATCTGCATAAGCACCTTGTCTTTTATATATGTTTACAGCTATATCATCTCTACCAGTTTGAGCCATAGAGAACTGAGGCAGTCTACTATCTGATCCTGCAATGTTATGTAAAACATTTAGAACTGCATTTATCTCACCTTGAGAAACATTTTTCTTTCTCATTATTCCTTGTAGTTGTGCCATAGATGCAATTCTTCTGGCATTAGGAAACTTAATTCCGTGAGGTGCTTTTTGTTCTAATACATCATAAAGAAGCTCCATCTCTTTCATAAACTTTTGATACTCAGTTATGTTTGAAAAAGCTTTTGCTGTCCAAGGTGTATTTTCTTTTAGTTCTATTTCATCTACAAGTTTTGAAAGTGAAGTTATTTTTGCATAATCTGGATTACCATTAAAGTCGTCTGGTGATAGCCTGACTTTTTGTGCATCTTTAATAGTCATAGGCATAAATTTACTTTCAACAATTTCTTTATCTAAATTGTTTCCTGCATCTACATCCGTACTTTTTTGTGTATACGCCGCTACATTGTCATCGTCTACGGCTCTAAATGTTCTTTTTGCTTTAGCTCCTTTAAGTTTGCTATCAACGTGACCAATAATAAACAACTCGTCTATTTGTGTTCCTAATATATCTGCTATCTTTTTAGCTGATTGATTAGAACTTGGTATTCTTACAGAACTATCAATGTTATCAGAAAATCTACCGCTTACTAATTGTATTGCAACCTTACGTCCAGTTGGAACTTGTATATCAGATACAATTTGATTTACGTTTGGATTTTTATGTTCAACAATATCTGTTGCAGTATCATCTACTGGTGCATCATCACCTTCAAGTTTAGCATTTTGATATGTAGTAGTATTTGAAGCATCTGTTTCAATATATTCTAGACCATCATCAGGATCAGTATGTTTTGATTTCTTTAATAAGCCATCATTGTAAGCATTTTCAATACGTGTTCCCAGTAACTTAGGTAATGTTTCTTGAGCTATTTTTGCAGAAGCAAAGTCAATATCTGCTACATCATATATATGTGCAGAAGTTCTACCATCTTTAAATTGTTTCATTAAACCAACCTTTTCTCCGAGGAAGGTTATGTCTGTTACGCTTGTTGGATTGTCTGCATATTCTCCTGCATTAACTTTTCTTGTTTTGTATTGAAGATGGTTATTTAAATCTATCTCAATGCCTTTGTAATTATATACTTTAATAGGAAACTTACCTACTGGCTTAGTATTAGTAGCATTACTTCCTTTTTCATTTGTTCTTTTGAATTGTTTTTGAGCATAAGCTATTCTTTGTTCATATTCTATTTCAGATATAATTCCATCTTTAAACTCTTCACGAGCACTTTCCATATCTCTTTTTAATTTATTCTTATAAGCTTCTTTTCTAGAAAGTTTACTAGCTAAAGCATTACTTGCTTCGATATCATCTTTGTCTACTGGCTTACCACTATAAGCTTCAGCAGTTTCATTAATGTCACCACCTTTCTGACCAATACCTTTTGCATCTGCAAGTTTAGCTACCGTCAGTGTGTTTACATTTTCTTTTGATCCATCATCAGGAAGTTGTTTTCTAACTTTTGCAATCTCAGCTTTTAAAAGCTTTCTTTTTTCTTTTAAGTTTTCAATATTTGTTTTTTGATATCCTGATGGAACTGATCCGTCTTTTGGATTTTCTAAAGCTTGAATTTGTCTAGACATCTCTTTACGTTGATTTACTAAATCTTCGTATCGTCTACGTGGAGTAGTTTTATCTCTTACAATATCATCTGACGCTAATTGTTTAGCGGTCGAGTGAGTTTGAGTTCTTCTATACAAACGAATGTCTGCTAGTAAATCACCAAAAGTTTCACCAACATATTCGTTGTTTACATTCTTTTCTAACTGACCAGTGTTTCTATTAAAGAATACAGTTTTATCTAAAGGAACATCATCACGTGTAAAGTAAACTCTATGTGTTGCCTCATCATAAAAACCTTCTTGACCTTTAATAAATGCTTTTGTGTTTGCACGAGTTTCTGTTTCAATTCCTGCTTCAACTTTTTGTTTAAAATACTTTTGACCATTAATTTCTACTAGTCCTAAAGTACCGGGTATCATTCCTTCTTTTTGATCAAACCCTTGTGGTATTTTCTTTCTACCATCAGCAAGACCTATTTTTTTAAGTTCTTCTGCTTTGGCTAATCTAAACATCCAGAACTTACGAGGAGTTCTACTTTGACTTAAAGGGTCTTTTCTACCAGTTGTTACGTCTGGTAGTATATCACCGCCAGAACTATTGTTAGGATATTGAGAACGCACTGCAACTGGATCACCAAATTGTATTTGTTTTACACCAGTACGCTCATCAAAGCTTGTTCTTTTGGTAGACATACCGGTTAGGGTATTTAATTTTGTTCTTAATTCTTGTGATAGTTTTTCATCAACAACAATATGTTCGCCTTTAACACCAGTTTCTTTTGCTTCTTTTCTCATTTGTTTTCTAACAACTGAGCTAATTTCATCTAGTGTTCCTACAATTTCAGCATTCTCTCCTCTTATTTCAACTGCTTCACTTTTTTTAGAAGTAACAGCACCATTCTCATCTAACATTCTGTATTTGTTAGGATCAGGAATAGCACTAGTATCAGATGCTCTATCTAATCTAGCTTCATCTAATTGTATTCGTGCCGCCGCTTCGTGACTAAACACTTGACCATTTCTTTTTATTTTTTCAAATAACTGACCAAGAACTCCACCACGAGAAGGTCTCAAGAAACTTTGTATTCTTCCTGCCGGGTTTTTACCCATAGATGGAGCTAGGTCTACGTTCATTTCTAGCTCATCTGTATTACTGTTTCTTGATACGTTTACGTCTAACTCACCTCTTTGTAATCTTTTAGTTACATCAAACAAATGAGCACGTATCATATCATCCCCAATAGGTTGGGTTCTTTGTGCTTGAATGTATTTATCTAAAATTTTCTCAACTATTTTTCTTGTGTTGTCACTTAGCTTAGATAGATCAACAGCATAGCTACCTTTTAAAAAGTAATCTAAACCTTTTTGTTTAGTTCTAAATGTACCTTTCTTAGTTCCTCTGCCGTCTACTGTTGTTTTTACAGACGCAGGATCAATAAACTCTTTGGCTAAATTAACATCTCTGCCAGTACCATCGCCTAGTTGTCTTTCTATAATAGAAACAACATCATCATATCCTGCTTGTTTAAGATTACCTAAAAATTCTGATATAGATAAATTGTTGGTACTAGTATCTTCCATCAAACCTCTAAATAATAACATAGCCTCTTCTTCAACTAAGTTATCATAGGCTTGAAATGCTAGTGTCTGATTTTCTTTTGATAGACCAGATTGAGTAATCATTGGTCTTACAATTTTAGGATCAAAGAAATCTAAAGGTATAGATAAGAAATCGTATTCAGGTGCATTTAAATTATCTTTTGCTGTTCTTTGTAATGCAATTTCACCTTTAATTCTATTGATACGTTCTCTTACAAAATCTTTTCTTGCGGCAAATCTTTCTGCTCCCTTCTTTCCTTTTACTGCTAAACGTAATTGTTTTTTTAATGCAGGAATATCTAGCGTATCTTTCGTAGACAAGAATTTATCTATGTACGCTATAACAGCTTGATCATTGTTATAATCAATTATGTTATGATTTGCTTCGCCTTTGTTAAAGTAATCCTCTACTAAATTTATTTCATCTTCTACTGTAATTGGATCGCTAGGTTTTGATTGAACATTTTCAGGACTTACAGAACGCTCTCCATTGTTTGTTGTAATATCTGTTTCTTGTTTTGTTTTTTCTTGAGGAGCTTTATTAGCTACATTTACAAAATTTTCTTCTGTATTATTTGCTTTTATATTTGCGTTATCTTCAGCAGATTTTATCTGTTGTTCTAAAGTTTTGATTGCTTTATTACCATCAGCTATATCTGCATCAAATGTTTCAAGAGTTGTTTTATCTCCATCAGACATTTCCTTGCCCTCAAAAGATTTAATAAATTTAGTTCTTTGTCTTTTTAATTTAGCTATTTCTTTTTTCTTACCGGCAAGACTAGCAACCATATTTACTTCTGGCATTGTTCCAACTTCAGGAGATGGAGCGTCTAAATCTATTTTAGTTGATGGTGGTTTTGTGTCTGGAGCAGTTTGCATTCCTGCTGACTTTGCGATTTTTATACCACCTATTTCTTTACCCTTAATAGTTTCTTCAGCGGCAAGTTTTAAAGCAAGTAAACCTTGGTCTTCTTCTTTATCTAAAAATCTTTTTGCAAATCGTTTAGTACTTTCGACTATTATGTCGGCTTGAGTTTCTAGATTAGCCGCCTCTGTTAACTCTGGCATTTCAGCTATAACACCACCTTCTTTAGGAGTTTGTGCTTTTGTTGCGGCTATTGCTCTTAGTTCTTCTGCTCTTTTTTTAAGTGCCGCCGCTACTGGAATACCATCACGAGCTTGTCTAAGCATAGTCTTCATTTCGTGAAGTGATGCTAGGTCATCTAAGTCTTCTTTGGTTAATGTAGGAAAATTTTCTGAAGTAAAAATATCAGCAAAACTTGCAGGGTTTTCTAAGTTCGGATCAGCTTTTCCAAGCAGTCTAGATAATACAGTTGAAATTTCTGGACCACTTTTGTCTAGTATGCTGTCTATTTCTAAATCAATTCTTTGTGCGTGATTGTCTAAAGTTATTTGAAAAACATTTTGAGCCGGTTCTTCTTGTATATTCTTTGATGCTGTATCAAGAGCATTGTGATGCTCAACTACTGCATCTTTTTCACCTTTGAAATATTCTGAATTACTTTGTCTCCAATCAGCTTTAAAACTTTTAGCACCAGTTACCGGGTCAGTAATGATAGCATCTTTTAAATCCTTCATTCCGAACTTAGCAGTCAATGCTCCAGAACCCGCACCCAATGCACCACCCGCTACACCACCAACAACGCCACCAAATGCCGCCGCTAATGCAGTTCGACCGGCATCATATTCATCTTGCATACCGACTTCTATATTTCTTTTTTGTTCTAAGTGAGTAAACGTACCTTCGGCGGCGGCTCCTACTGTACCTTCAACAGCACCACCTATAGTTCCACCTCGTGTTGCCGCACCAACAAGGATATTTTTATTTGCTTTTACAGCTTGTACTGCACCCTTGGTTGCCGCATTAACACCAATACCGATACCAAGTAAATTGATTGGGTCTAATATTGCATTTCTAACATTCTTTAATAGACCCATACCTCCAGTACCACCCTCTTGATAGAAGTTAGGTAGTGCTTGGAAAGTCTGTTCAAGTCTAGCTAGTCTTTTCTTTTGATTTTCAGTTGCTCCTTTTGCATAAAAATATTCTGCACCCATATGATGAGTGGTCATATTTTTCCACATTCTATCATTCATAAAGTATTCAACAGCTTCTCCCGGTGTGCTGAAACCTTTGCCATCTCGTTCTCTATAATAATCGTAAATGTCTTGTATAAATCTTCCATCTTGTAAAACCTTTAAAGCTTCAGTTTTACTCATACCTTTTTTTAGATATGATGTGCTATCAGAGTTATCTTCGTATATTGATGGATTAAAATAATTTCTACTCTCAAGAAATTTTTTTGCACTTGGAGTACCAGTTTTATCTATTTGTTGGTATTCTGCGAAATCGTCAGTTATAGGTTGATTTGGGTTTTTAATGTCTTCACTCATAATTCGGTCCTTCAGTTTCCGATTATTTATTTATATATTGTTTTAATTTAGTTATCGTCCTCACTTAGTTGGTTTCAATGCGTCTTTATTTGCTACATACATTGCAATGTAACTTTCTAAAAATTTGTTAAAGTTCATATTTTGGAATGCTTTGTTGCCAATACTAAACCTATCACCAAATTCCATCGTACCACTCATATTTCTTTGGAGGTTGTTTAATATTGGTGCATTAACATAATCAGGGTTTTGATACATATATAAAGGTTTACCTTTAACTGCATTACCACGATATTGTTCTCCTGCTCTATCAAAAGGATAGAACATCATCGACATCATCATATTCATTGCACTATTCATTTTAGTACTATTAGATATATCTGTTCCTTCTTTTATTCCATATTTTTCAGTAGCTAGTTCTACTATATTAAACATAGCTTTTGCTATATCGTTATTCGCAGGAGCTACACCTTTGTCACCTTGTGCAAAGAACATTTTACCATCTGGCATAGGTGTTGTAGACCCTGCATTATTTCTCTGTAAGTAATCAGGGTTAAGTATAAGTGTGCTGTTTTGTTGATCAACAAACCCTGCCGCAGTTTGCGTATCAGACACTAGTCTAAATAAATGATTATCATTTGCTTTCGCATTGTTAGTTCCCGGAACTGGAAGAACTATATTAGTTAATAATAAATTATCTCTTGGTAATGTTTGTGCGTGTAATTTATTTTCTATAGTAGAAGAACCCGGATCGTCATTTATCGCAAGACCCGGAACAGCATACTGCACACTAATGTCACCTTGAGGTATAATTTTATTAGCTTGTTCATATGCGGTTTTTATTTCGTTATCTATATATGCTAGTAACGCACTTCTAATATTAGAAAATCCTACTTCTTTGTTTCCACCTATTGTAGCAGTAGGAGTTCCTAATCCACCTTCTAATAAATCAGAAAACAAATATTGATTGTTGCCAGACATATCTGCTTCTATGTCTTCTCTAAGTTTATATAGTTCTGATGTATACGCCTTTAATTTTTCTGTAAACTTAGCACCTTGTTCGCCCATTTTCCAAGCACCGGCGGCAGTTTTAAAATCTCTAGGTAATGCTTGAAGATTTGCGTGAAATTCATTTTTGCCTTTTGTTATTAGATTAATAGTTGAGTGTGCATAATCACTTAAACTTGTGTTTGGTGGTACTCCACCCATATTTAAATTACTGTGTAATACATTGAAATCATTTTTGGCTTGTGAAAAAGTTTTAAATCCAGAAGCCGCCGCCGCTTCATCTACTATTTCATTTATTTTAGTTACGTTTATGTCTTCCATATCTTTTGAGCGTTCATTTATTTTTTGCATAAAAGTAACCATATTGCCAAAATCATTAGGACCAACATAATACTTGCCACTAAAGTATTGACTTACTGCTATCATAAATGGACTTTTCTCCATATCTGCTAAATCTTTATTAACTGCTGAAGCCGCTAGATTTAATGTTTGTGTCGCTGTTTCAGCAACAGCACCTCTATCAAATACTTCTTCTGCTGTTTTAGATGTTAGTGCTTTTGCTTCTTTAAATTTTGCATCATATTGTTTTCTAGCAACCATCATTCTTACAGCAGTTAATGTGTTGCCATCAAAATATGATAAAAGATGTGCATTAAGTTTACCGGTTTTTGGATCAACAATAAAATCTAACTCTATACCTAAAGCTTCACCTGATGCTTGTCTAAGTGCATCTTCTAAAATATGATCAGGAACTTGCCCCATACTACCATCGCCCGTTAAGAAAGGTTTTAATAAAGGGTGATCATAAAACTCTTTATTAAAAGCACTTTGTGCACTTGTTTTAATTCTACGTCTATTGGTTTCCATTACCATTCTTATATCATTTGCTACCATTTTTATTTCTTCTTCAGTTGGTTCTTTTCCGGGTTGTGCTCGTTTTATCTCTAAAGTAGCAATGTCTTTTAAATACTTTTCATCAGTTAATAAACGATATTTATCGTTATCAGACATATTAGTTATAAGTTGGTTTGTGCTAATTGTAGCTAATGCTTTTGCACGTGTTGCTTCTAAAGTTTTGGAATAAAGTTTTTTAAGTGCTTTTGTTTTCCAAGCGTCTTCATACATTCCATCAATATCATTAATGTTGTCTACGCTATTTTTAAAATATTCACTATTTATTTCTTGTGCAACCCAAGCATTTCTTTTGTCATTTCTATATTTGTTAAAATCGTTTTCATCAAAGTTCATTGCTGTAAAAGTTCTAATTTGTGTTTCTTCATCTTTACCCATATATGGCATAACATTAGCTTTAAATTGATCAAAAGTAGTATTTGTTGTTATTTGATCAACCATAGCATTTTTTATTGCTGTCATATTTGCTAGGTTGCCTTTAGCTTTTTCTATTTCTTGATTATATATTGCTGTGTTGTGTGCTTTAGACATTTCTTTAAGAACAGCTTCATTACCTAAATACATATTTTGTAAATAGTCTGCACCAACAACTTCTCTTTTTAAATTTTCTAAATCTGAAACAGAAACTTTTTCCCCACGATCTAATTTATTTTTAAGAAATTTATCAAAAGCTTCTTTATTCTTTAGTCGTGTGTTTTTTATTTTTTCACCGGCATCACGATATGCTTGTGAATATCCTATTCCAAAACTAAAAGCCATTATGAACTACCACTTGTATCAGTTAAGTTTTTGTTTTTAAAAGTTGCATCATCTTCATCTTTAGATTTTTTGCCAAATCTTTCTCTAACAGCTTCAGAAAAAGTTTTTAAACTTTCAGCATAACTATCCTCACCTATTCCAAGTGCTTTGTCTACGCTAGTTCCTATGGCATCATAACTTCCAGTAGGAGCACTTATTCTACTATTATTATATAGCTGTTGTTCTAAATTAAATTGTTCAGAGTATGGTGCACCATAGTATTCAACCAGATCATCTCTGACTTGTTTTCCAAATCCTAATTTTTTTGTAGCAAAATCAATAGCATCTAATCTTGCTTGTAAATCTGCTTTTCTTAGTTCTGGTGCATATTTTTCTACAACTTCTCTATCAATTTGGTTTTGCATAGTAGTGCTATCTCCACCACCTAAACGATCTATCATAGCCGCTTCTTTAGTAGACTTATTTAATTCTGCTAATCTAAATATATCATCACGATAACTTGAAGATAAGTTAGCCATATCATTGGCTATCTCTGCTTGACTTGGTGCATAAGGAACACCTAAGTAACTATTAACTTCTTTTATAACTTGAGCTAGACTATCTGATTGAACCAACAATCTATCACGCAAAGCATTTTGTTCTTCTACTTGACGTAAAAAATTACCTTGGTTTAAAGCTATTTCTTTTTTCTGTAGATCAAAGACTGCTTCACGAAACTTTTTATCACCTTGTAGTCTTTGGTAATCTGCAATAGCATCAGTACCATAACCTAAGATTGCTAGTTCTGGTGTGCCTGATAGATCACCAACTGCACCAAATATATCGCCAAAGCTCATCTATATCTCCTTTCATCAAACAATAATCCCACTACCAAATCCAGTTCTTCTAGATGTAAGTCTAGACGATATTGGACCTCTTGCAACGTATGCGGCGTTAGGATCGTTTGGAACGAATGATATAACTTGCTCCTGCCTTTGTGAAGTCGGCACAATGTAGTTTACGTCTGGAGTTATACTTTCAGAAGGAGTTACGGGTGGAACATTTGGATCAGTTTGTAAATCTGGATTAGTTGAAGTTGTCGGAATAGTTTGTTGTTCCGGTGTATATGTCGGTGGTAGAGTTTGTTGTAATGTACCTTCTCCTGCAACAAGTGCTCGTCTACCAAAACTTTCTTCACCAGTTCCTACTTCACCTCCAAAAGTTTCTTCGTCTGTGTCTTGTGCTCTGACTTGACCTTCACGTTGTAACATTCCTTCATCACCTACACTATCCATAGCAATAGCGTCTCGTCTATCTTTTGAAGGATCACCTAATGCTCCAACAATATTAGTTCCCAAATAATCTGGTTGAATATCTCTTGCAGGTTTTTTTCCACCGGGATATAAAAGATCACCCGACTTACCCATCATTCTATATTTAGCGGCTTCAGTTGGGTTTGCTAAAATAGATTGTAAACGTGTTCCTGCTGTTAGTGGGTTAAGACCCATAGTCTTACCATATTCACTTTCAGACACATTTTGTTTTCTACCTAATAAATCTTCGTATTCGTATCGGGTTTCGGTAACTGTACCTCCGCCGCCTCCGCCGCCTCCGCACATTATGTACTCCTTTTTGTTAAATTATTATAAACCATATCCTTGTCCAAATCCACGTCTTCTATCTCTTTCATTAACATCAAATCCACCATAGTCAATCTGGTTAGAAGTTCCAGTTATTGTATTCTGTCCTAATGTACCAATTCTTGTGTCGTTTGTAGTCCCTCCTGCAAAGGTATCTCTAACTTCTGATTGAAAATCTTGCACACTACTCCTAATATTTGAGCCAAATCCTGACATTGTGTTGTCTGGTTGAGGATTACGGCTAAATCTACCTGACCCCATAGCACTTAAACCTTTTGCTATTGCTTGTGTTTGATTATTCATACCACTAAAAGGTATAAGAGTATTAACAAATGCTTCTCTTTCTGTAAGTGCAAAGGGACTATCTTCGTCTAATTTTGTTCTTCCTGCATTAACTGCACCTCTTATAGCAAGTTGAGCCGGTATACTTGCACCTCCAGTTAGTGCCGCTAAAGCCACATCAGGCACTGCACCTACTACTGTATTTATTGCTCTTGATAATAATCCATCTTTTTTTCCAGAACTAGTATCAGACCCTCCAGTTCCTTGCATTTGATTTTGATTATTTTGGTTATTAGTTTTAGAAATATTTGTACCTTCGTAATATAAATTATCTACATTAGTAGGTATTCTATCTATCATTTCTGGACCAGTTGTGTTTACTGGTGCTAATTTTTCTATTTTAACATCATCAGGTCGATATCCTTTTGTATTATCAGTACGTGTGAAAAGCTGTCCGTCTTCCCCTCTACTAATTCTTTCTATATCGTCTTTCAACAATCTTTGTACCACATTGTCTCCTGATCCTTTTGATCCACCGCCGCCACACATTTTATATCCTTTTTTTAAAAATAGAACCTACGTCTTTATACCCCATACGTTCCATAAATTTATTATACTTTTCATTTGGTTTACCAGAATGAGTTACACTAAAATTCACTTCGATCGCCCCTTTTTCTTTGCACCACTTTTCGAAGTCTTTCGTGAGTTTAAGTCCCACAAGCGGGGACGAATTATCGGTGAATAACTGCTCTTCACAACCCAAGATTTGATAGCTCCAAATGTAGTTTGTAATGTACCCCAAAAAGAAAGCAGTAGGCTTTTCATCTTTGATATAAACTCTGAAATAATGATCTTCACTTTGAACAAACTTTTGTGCATAAGTTCTGATACGTTCATCAGTATAATCCAAATTTCTGTATATACTTGTTTCGTGCATCTTTTTAGCCAGTGGTAAAAGATATTCAATGTCTTCATTTGTACCGTCCTTTATCATTAATAATATAAAACTCCAAAACCGCCCCTTCCTCTAAGTCCAAATCCTCTGTCTGCTTTATATAAAGCATTACCAAAAGAATTTACTCTTTCAAAAGATGTTCCCGGATTTGCTCCACCAACTTGGAAACGTCTTAGGTATTCAACACCCGGTGTAGTTTCACGTGGTCTAACATAAGGGAATGGTTGTGAAGCACTCAAATTACTTCCAATATAATTAGGATTATCTCCTGCATTTAATCCTAAGTTTAATGATGCTCTTGGTAAATTAACATTCAATGCTTTAGGTAAAGGTAATGAGCTATCATATTGAAACTCTGGTGGGTCAAGTGCCATACCCGCCGCTCCACCTAACGATCCACCAAGTTGTGATCCGATAGCTGAACCTATATTAGCACTTGCTATTCCCGGTCCTATAACTGGTAGACCAGTAGCTAAGTTAGCAACTTTAGAACCAAAGCCAGTTCCAAAAGTTCCACTTGCCATACTACCAAAAGTTTTTGGTACTGCTAAATTTGTATATCCTGCTATATTACCGCCAGTAATAGTTTGTCCTGCTACACTTACTGTATTTCCTGCCGCATTTACTGCTGTACTTCCTGCCGGTGCAGTTCCGGTAAATGCACCAGATGGTTCAGCAGAACCTAATAAACTACCTCCGATATAAGAACCCGCACCAGTTCCTAATCCTGATAATAATGCTTGGGTCGTAGACGCTCCTGCCGCCTTAGATAATCCTGCTTGAGTTACACCCGCCGCTATTGCTGAACCCGCCGCTCCCTTTAAAGCCGGTATTAATTGTGGTGCATAAATAGCCGCCGCCGCAACTGCAAGTGTTCTAGTAATAGGATTTTTAGCAACAGTTTTAACAACTCTTTTTATTGCTCTAAATATTTTACCAAAGAAAAAGTGTTGTGGACTATTAGGGTCCATAGGATCATAGTTACCTACATCACTTCCTGCTATTGTAGAAAAAGGATTTTGACCTTTTTCAATCATCTTGCTAAAGATTTGAACTAAAAATTCAGGATCATCTTTAAAAAGTTCTGGATGTAATACTATTTCACCGGGTTCTAATCTTGCATTTACTGTATCGTTTTTAGAAAGTTCATCAAACTCTTGTTTTTTTTCAAAGGTTTCTTGATCAAAACTTCCATTTGTTTTTATATAATCTGCAAAACTCATACTTATTCACCTATACTGATAGAGTAGCCGCCGCTATTCCTACCTCCAAACTATTAGCTCCACTTGTATTTGTTACAACTAATTCAAGTCTACGTCCATTTGCCGTACCATCTATCTCAATAGTTGTTGGCATATTAACAGAGGCTCTAGTAGTTGATACTGAGAAAGTACTACCAATAGTAGCTCCGTCTATAGATAATTGAATAGTACAAGTACCCGCCGCAAGTTTATGAGTAATACCATCTAATCTTAGTTTTTGTTTCCATATGTTAGATACAAAATATGTTTTGTTAGCTACACTGACAGACGCATCTTCCCATACATTAAAGAAAGATATTGTTGATGTAGCAAAAATATCTGGTAACTGACTAGTAGGTATCTTTGCACTACTATCCAAAGAAGCAACACCATTAACAGCACCTCTGTCTGTTTTCGGTATAACAGATGATAAATCAAGATCACCATATTCTAATGCTGTACCAGTTCCATTTACACGCACATATTGTGATGCGTTGGTTGCTATAAATGTAGGTAACGAACTTTCAGGAGATGTTTCTAACCACTGAGTACCAGTATAAAATTTTAAAATATTTGGCACTTGTGATGTATCAAGCCATAAATCACCAGTCTGTGCTCCTGCCGGTTGATTAATAGAACTTGAAATGTTTGCTTTATTAGCCAAACTTGTTGATAACTGATTAACTTTGTTTTGTGGTATTTCGTTGTTAGCAATATTTAATTTTGAAAAATTAATAAACCCTTGTGCGTTTGTATATTCATCTTCAAACATTAATCCTGCAATAGTTTTTTGTGCTTGGTTTTCTACGGTAATTACAACAACTTTATCATTAACAGCTAGTGATGATGTAAATGTTAATGTTGCTGTTTGTGGCGAAGCAATATAATCCGCACCACCTCCGGGTTCTTGTAAGACACCATTTTTCCAAACTAACAATGTTTCGTCTGAGCTATGAACAAATGCAACAGCATTGGTCGCCGCTGTTATTTGTGTATCTTGTCTACGGAAGTTTGTTACTGATTGAGCACGAACACTATAGACTGTAAATTTATCTCCAACTGCAACACCAACAGCAGAGGCAATGGTAATTGTACTTGTGCTTGAAGCCGCAACATATTCAGCAGTTGATCCAGTTGTTGCTTTAGCAAGTAATAATCCGTTTTTATAAACAACAACTTCTTCTGTATTCTCATCAAATGTATACGATAAAACATTAGCGGTTCCAGATAACGCCGCTAAAGCCGCTGTTGCAGTAGCCGTTGTTCCTGAAGTAGGTGGTGTTATTGTCAATGTAGGAGCTTGAGTATATCCAGACCCTGCACTTGTTACTGTAACTGCTGTTACAACTCCACCAGTTATGGTAGCAGTAGCAACCGGAGAAGTACCTCCACTATCTTGTGGTCCAGTAAAACTCACAGTAGGTGCTGATGTATATCCCGATCCACCATTTGTAATTGTTATTGTGGTGCTGATACCAGTTCCAATAAGAACGTCTTGTCTATTGAAGAAGAACGGACCTTCAACAGTACCGACATTAGAACCTGATGGTCCTCTTAATGATGCTATGTCAACAAGGTCTTGCCATCCATCATCTGCACCTGAATATATTCCAACTCTAAATTGTAGACCATTTACGCTGTCTACTCTCATTTCTATCGGACCTTGGAAAGTTCCGCTTTCGTTAAATAAAACAGCTAGAAGTTCACCGATGGTTTTATCACCGAACTCTGCCGCATTTATATATCTAATTATATTCTCAAAATCAGTATGTATATTACCTGATGATACATAGTTTTGAGGATGTTGTTGTCTAAGTCTTGCCATATTATCCCGTCCTTACTGTGACTGCAAAGCCAATTACTTTTAGTAATCCCTTTCCTTTGGTTGTTAGTTTAAATTGAACACCTCTATATCTGTGTTCAAATTTCCTTTCATATTGTCTAGATAACGGCACATCGGGGAATTTGTCGTCCGCTCCGTCCTCTTCTATAAGAAAAACCATAGAACTCAGATACCTACCTCTTTCATCAAAAGCTTCTACTGTCAATTCACCTTTACCAGTAGCTTGTAAAATAAAAGAATAACTTTCTTTAACATCATTAATAGCACCTTGCCAAAGTATTGGTGTTTCAATTTGCATTTCTGGACTAAAATCTGTGATATCCTCTATTCTTGCTCTTTCCCAAATACCACCCGGTGTACCAAAAACAGTTGTACCAGATAATTGTCTACCATTCATAGCATTTAAAAAACTACCCGTAGACCATTTACTTTCACCACCAGACATAGGATTTAAAGTTAGTGTTAATCTAGTACAAAGCAAATCAGATATAGGAAAAAATATATGATATTGACCTTCATCTTGGTCAAACATTGCACTTATGTTTTCTGGATTTTGTACTTGTTTTACTAAAGCTCTATAAGTTAAATCAATTTTATTAGACATTGGTATAGAGAATATTTGAACACCATTAGTATCTGAACGTCTTAATGAGTGAACTCCATCTCTTGAACAAAACATAATATCAGAACCCGCTGTTGCTATAGTATTATGACTTAATGTTCCTACCTTTACATTTGATTTATCATTAATTTGCCATTGTGTTAAGTCAGGATGTAAATCATAAATAACCACCTGATCATTAGTAAACACAGCTAATTTACTATTTTCAAATACACCTAATCCTTTTATTTCATCAGCAGTACCAATAATGTTTCCTACATTTATATCTGCCGCTCTTGTTACTGCTGTTGCCGCCGCATCTTCATCTTCTGGAAAAACATTAAACTCGTCTACTCTACTTATATCTATAGTAGTTCTTTTGTCTGCGGCTCCTGCTATTGCAAATCTTCTTTGTATTGAAACACCAAATGCGGGTTTTGGGTTAGACCCTGCTGTTATTTTTTTAAATCCTAAACCATCATAACGATACATAGCTTCATCTCTACTCATAAAGATAACATTATCGTTAAATAGTGTACTAGTTACTACATTGTTTTTTGGATAAACTTCTTCTGCAAAATGATCTTCATCTGATTTTAATGATACACCACCACCATCTTTTTGTGCCCAAACCAATCTATTTCTTCCATAAAAATTTACGTGTTTAATTAATCTGTCTCCCGGAGTTCTTTGAGAAGCACCGGCATCTCTAACAATAGAACCTCTCCAATCTGCAAATCCATTGTCTACTTTTATTAAATGTTGTTTTTGTCCAGTATCTAAAGCGGCTTTATCTCTTGAAGCATCAACACCTTGAAAGTCTTCATAAGGATATACTTTTATTTTTACACCAGAGGGTGCATAAGCAGTAGACATTAAGTTCTCCCGGCATCATATGCTCTGTTGGAACACAAGTTATCAGACCCTCTATCGTGTGGAGACATCTGAATTTTAGAATTACCAAATTTTCTGTTATATAAAATTCTATTCATTGTCCTAAAGTACATAGGTCCGTATGCTTCAACTTTATTAGATTGTTGTTGCACAGCATAATTATAAAGTAGACCGGCTACCATAACCTGATCTGGTACATTTCTATGTTCTGTTGGATGTGTATAATAATCTATTTCTATATTATCATAGTATGGATGTGCTCTTAAATCTTCTAGAACTAAATTAGCAAACTCAACAAACATCATTATTACTTCGCCGTCTACAGTGCCGGGGTGCATATCCCCATATCTTCGTAGAGCTTGAAATGCTAATGTTTGTAAGGATGAATATGGTTCACCTAAATGTGGATTAGATGCAGAATATCTATTTCTACTTTCTACATTTTCATCTAAGTATTTTAAGTTTGCTTCAGTAGTTGTTCTGGTTTTTTCTTTAGTTACATCAGTTCTAAGATCAACACCACCGGGTCTTACATTGCCATTTGCATCTTTATTAGTTGGTTCTTCAGTGACTTTAGGCATATCCACATAATCGGACTTCCTAGTAGTTGTTGAACCTTCAGCAGATGTAGTGGCTCTTCCAACAGAACCAGTGCTTGAAGAACTTGATCCAGAAGAAGAAGAATAAGCCATTACTCATCTACTCCTTTTATAATCCTTCCTTGAACAAAAAATACGTGAGCTTCCATTTTATCTGAAAGTTCTGAAGGTATTCTCCATACAACTCTTTGATTATCACCATCGTACATTCCTCTATATCTATTGCCTGATAATATCATATCCCAACCTACTGGTTCTGGCTTTGCAGATACATAGTATGCCCATTGAGGACCACTTGGTTTTCCTTTAGTAATTTTACCTTCTACTGTTACTGCTTTTTTAGCTTCGGTATCTGAAGCCTTTTTACCTGATTTAAATTTAAGTACTTTTTTTACACTCATATTTTTTTCTCCTTATAACAAAAAGGGTCAGAGTTATTAATATAATCTGACCCTTAGTGTACTTATTTGTTTAAGAACTATCGTCCTCGTTTAAACTTACGCTAAACCAGTCCAGTTCTTAATTCTGTGGTGTACTTTAGAATGGGTCATTTCTAATCCACATTCTGACATATACATATGTTTTACACCATCAAATTCGTTATTATGGATATCTCTTACGAGTTGAGTATCTCTACCCGCCATATAACGATAGTTAATGTGGTTCATATCAAGAATGAGCATCTCATTCGCTAACGCACTAACTTGTCTGAACATTGGGTGCATATAGATTAAAAGATCACCCGCAAAAGTGGTGTATCTAGTAAACGCTACGCCGTATGCGTTGTCAATCTGTGTAGGTTGCCAACGATTTTTACCAATCTCCATCATATTAGTTACTACTCTTGGTCCACAAAAAGCAATCTTTTCGTTAGAACCAAATGCAAAAATGCTTTCGATTAAGTTTTGATCAAACTCTTTCTCTGTCATTTTATTAGTAGTTGCAGTAGCTGATGCACAGTCGATTACGTTAGTAATCATACTGAACAATCCACCAGTTGATCTAGTTGGTTGAGCAGTTGACCCATTTAAGATACCTCTAGTTCCAAAGAAGAAAGCTCTTTCAATGTCACCCATATGTAATTTAAGTGCCTTTGTAAGTTGCTCTTGCTCTTTGTCACCAGTTCTTAAATAAGTGTTCTGCAAAGTACCGGAAACTTGCACAGCAGTTTTGAAAATCTGTGTGAAGTTATGGTCTACAGTTGGATCAAAAGAAACCGCTGTAGGTGCAGTACCACCTTCTTGATCTGCAAATCCTGCAATAATGATCTCTTGGTCATCTGCTACCGTTCCGGCAGTAGAACCTCCAAATCCTCTTGAGATTGCAACAGTATTTGCTGATGTATTACTATCAGCAGTTACTAGCATATTCTCGCCAGTTGCAGGGTTGTGTAACACAGTACCTTTTACGATAAATGCTTCGTCATTTGCATCATCATCGAAAGTAAGTGTTGTTGCACTATTGTTAAGTGCACCATTAACAACGATGGTTCTTGTTGGTAACTCATCTCTGAAATGGTTGTACTTAGGATCGTCTGTACTTTCTGAGTTTGTCATAGCCAACAACGCTTGAAGCGGTGCTGTTCCATTTGGCTCTAGAAGAGTAAATAACTCCCTATAGTTTGTAGGACGGAAGTCTGTACCGAATTGACCCGTCCCACGTAGTCCTTGTATTGCCGCCATAATAAACCTCCTTATATATTAGCAATGGTTAACGTGTTTGTTTCAAATCGACTTCATCCCACTTTCATCGCATACAGCTAAGATCGTGTTTTGTTGTCCTAGAGGTATTTTAAGCCGTGGCGAACCTCTAATATCGTAACTTTAAGTTATTCGGTGTATCTGTGTCGTCCCTTTATTTTAAACCATATTACGTTTTTTCATAAAGTTATCTGTTACACTACCAATAAACTCTTGGTCACGATCAGGTGGTGGTGCATTACCAGAAGCATTTGGTGTTGCACCTAAAGAACCAGTAAACGCTTGTCTACGTTTAGCTTGTTCTTGTAACCTAGCCATTTCTGGACTATTTAGGTTATTTTTAAAATCTCCTACTATTGTGTCAGTTAATTTAGGGTCTAAGAAGTCTTCCATAGTATAGCCTCGTCCATAGGCAAAGTTGAAAAACCTATCTTGTTCACTATCAGGTAACTGATGTTTTGCTTGTGCTTTATCGAGATTATTAGCCGCTAATTGTTTCATTGCAACTTCTCGATTTTGTTGAGCAGTTTGTAAGTTTTGTTGTGCTCCTTGTTGTAGACCTTGTGATTGTTTTGTCAGATTTTGTAATAATTGTTTAATCTGCATATTTTCTTGTGTAAGTTGGTCCATCTTTTGAGCCGCTTGACGATACTGAGGTGGCAATGACATTGCATTTTCTTCTTCCCATTGTTGCATATCTTTTTCAATATCACCTAATGGAATACCTTTTGTATCTGGTGTTGGGTCTTTTTGACCACCCATAACTGGGTTCTTCATATAAGCTTGAGATGCCGCAGATAAAAATTGTACTATTTCATTTGCATTAACACCTCTGCCATCTTCTTTTGCAACTTCCGCCGCAATAGCATTAGCAAAGTCTAATACTGGTTGCATAGGAGCTACTTGTGTTTGATGTTTATAATTAAGATCACGATACCTTGTCATAGTATCTTTAATCTGACTTTGTGAATACGTTCTTTCATCACCCTCACCGAGAGTAACTTTTATAAACGCATCTTCTGATTGTTTATCACCTTCGGTTTTAGGACTTACCGCTTCAGCGGCTTGTTCTTGTGGAGTTGCCTTTTCGGGTCCACCGGGTTCCTTAGATGCTTCTTTAGTTAAATCTTGACCCGATATATTTGGGTCTCCTGCTTGTTGTGCTTTTTGATCTAACTGGTCTTTTAGTGGTTGAGTTTCTACTCCTAACTTTTGGTTAGCGAGTTGATCTATCATTTGTTTTTCTTGTTCTGTTGCCATTTTATTTCCTTTCTAGCCGTAGCGAGACTAATTGTTATTGGTAGCCGAAGCGACCGGTTTATTTTTATCCTCCTCTTCTAATGTCTGCATCATTAGATCATTTTCTAGTTTGACTTCTAGAATAGAAGGCATTTGTATTAGCTTCTTAGATGCCCATAAAGCACCTCTTCGCCAATGTAACTCATCTATTGATAGTTTAGGATCGCTAGATAAGTTGTATGCGGCTTGAGTAATTTCTTCTTCCATAACTCTTTGAAGAAATTTCCAAGCATCATCTTTTTTTAACCTTTTAATAAGGGCGAGTTTTTCTTTTGTTTCTCTTACTTTGCTATCCATTCGTCTGCGGCTTCTTGTATACCCTCATTATCAGTAAATTCTTTAATTAAATCATACCCCCAAGTTTTGTATTGTGCAACCTTTTCATCGGTTAACCAAGGAGTTTGAGGACCCATAGCAATATTAGCCGCTAATGATGCTACTTCTTTTAAGTCCTTTACTTCTTCTACTGTAATCTCTTCGTCTTGATCTGGAAATTTTTTCTTTCCATTAGCATTTACAAAGAAATAAGTATTGTTTTTCATTACATAGCCACCTGACCATTC
>MDSY01040143.1_pt1 | contig 57252 bp, 56 predicted proteins | sample 811131 | NCBI WGS metagenome assembly MDSY01 (sample SAMN05326643, study PRJNA326480) | marine metagenome | isolation source: seawater | place: Atlantic Ocean: South West | collected 2010 | reverse complement strand
GGTTCTGGCTGTGGTTCTGGTTCAGGTTGTGGTTCTGGCTGTGGTTCTGGTTCAGGTTGTGGTTCAGGTTGAGGCTCAGGTTGTGGTTCAGGTTCAGGTTCTGGTTCTGGTTGTGGTTCAGGCTGTGGTTCTGGTTCTGGTTGTGGTTCAGGCTCTGGTTCTGGTTCTGGTTGTGGTTCAGGCTCTGGTTCTGGTTCAGGATGTAATGGTGGATTCACTTTATATTCTAAAATAAATCGACTATCAAAATTTAAATTACCTATTCCAGGTTTTAACGTCAAAGTATCTTGAACTACATTGTCCGATTTTCTGAATGCAGATAAATTATCTACAGAACTACGAAATTTACCAACATTATCATCACTTGATTGCAAAAAGGTTGTACTTACTGAATACATTACCATCAGCTTGTCATTTGGATTAAAATATATATGTTCGGTTTCTGTTTCATTCCCAGAAATATCTTGACTAGTTCTGGTATTCCAATATTCTACTTCCGAGTTAAGAATTGATTCTCCAGAAACACCATACCAACTTGTTATTGTTTGATTAAATGCAGAATTTATATATACTATATTTCCACTGTCATCAACGCCGTTTCCATTTCCACTAGAATCAAGTCCAATTGTTTTTAATTTAATATCATTTACTAATTCTAGAGTTTCATCATTATCAAAAAATTTCTCTTCCGCATTGCTTCTTTGAGTTGGATCGCTAAAATCAAAAGTTGCAAGATACTCTTCTGAAACATCAAAAATACTTGTTATCATTTTAACAAAAATTATGCCTTTTAAAGTATTCTCAAAACCATTGCTTGCATTTATAATATTGGAATGTATATACTTATTAGATAGTGTTAAACCATTGTCTATAATTCCAGTAATATATGATGTTCCAGAAACATCTTCTGCAAATTTCGTTGATCCACTTTCTGAAAACATTAAATTTGAACACGATTTTATGAGATTTTGTCCATCTCTATCAACAGTTATAGACAAATCGTATATAAAACCAGCATTAAGGATAGCAAAATCAGCAACAGCAAATTTTGGTGTACCTGGTAATATATCAAGTTTCTCAAAATCTATGTTTTCTAAACTTATAAGCCCTGGATAAAAATATAATTGAGACATCTAATACTATATACAAATATATAATAAATTCTGTGTAAGACTAATATTTCATAAAAATAGTTATATTATAAAACTTTATTATCTAGTTTTATAAAAAATATAAACTAATTTTTTGTAATGTATTAATATTAATGGATTTATTTAATCAACTTATAATTGATACTGAAGATGTATGTTCTGAACTACCAGAAAAAACGACAATTATATCTAATTTAAATAACTCAATAGTAAAAGATGCTATAATAGATGTAATAAAAGGAGAAAAATCTTTAGAAGAGTTGAAGGAAAATAAATTTCCAGCTTTATTGAATGAGAAAAATGGAATACTTTATGGACACAAAATAAGAAATTGTGACAAATATTTTTTAGTAGTCTGGAAAGAATCTAAATTAGATGCAGTGATAATGAATTATGATATAAAAGCAACTGGTATTGTTGATTCAAAATTTGGTGATGTTTTAAGAAATAAACAAAAAGAAAACGATAAAAATAGTGAAAATTAGAAGGCGCATGTTAAAGTCTGGTCATATACATCATCTCCAATTACACCATGTTTCAAAAGAACATATTGAATACCAAAATCTAAAACTTCTTTTTTTATTTGTGTCAATACAAGAAAGTTAAATGATTTAGGATATAGTGATGTATATAAACGAGTCCATATAGGAACTTGAACGTCAATTTTATCAAGATCAATTTTAGTAGCAATATTATATTGTCCTTTTTCTTCTTCTGCAATTGCTAGTTCTACAACTTTGAAAAAGTATTTCACATCTGTATATACAATTTGTATGACTTCATTCATTTTGTAATTCTTACCTGGTTTAAGAATTTTGATTTCTCCGTTTAAAATACTAAGAGATCCTCCAACTCCTTCTCCATCAACAGATACAACAATTAAAAAATTTGAATTTATAGAATTTATTCCAGTATGTTTAAAATCGCCTCTGGTTAAATATTCTACTCTACCAATACCACCGCCAACATCAAGCATTCTTAAATATGCTTCATAATCACTTATTTTATTTCTTTGTTCAATAATTATTTTGTTCAATTCTATTGTTTTTTTATTTAAAGAATCAATTAGGATAGCTGTAGTTTGATACCTAGCAATTAATCTAACTAACTCTTTAATAAAAATCTCATCATTATCTTTTCCTATACAATTTTCCCATGATACAAAATTTTCTGGTGTTATATAACTAACAAGATTCTTTAAAAAATCAGCGCCTTTCTTTGTTCTATTCTTACACCACTTGTATGCAGTATCAGCATCTATTCTTTTATGCAAAATTGCTTCATATATATCTGGATATTCGTTCTGAAAATAATTTGCAAATTTCCAATTATGGTAATAAATAGAATCATTGTAAATCTCTCGTAATAGTTTGAGTAACCTAAAAATGATAGACAATTTAAAATAAATTGCTTTCTTTTTCTGAGCACTATAATTCAAATCATTTGCCTTTTTTAGTAAATCAACTATAAGATATAGCACAACTGAAATTTTTTTCAACAAATTATTACAAAAAAGGGGTTCATGGTCAGAAGATAAATTGACATGTGATAACTGACGTGTTAAATGCGATGCCAAAAACATAGTGCTGCTCAATTTTAATGGTTTTGGTATATTGCAAGTATTGCAAGACATACCCTTAATTATAGTGTTTACAATATATTATGGCGCATTATATTTTGCTTATTTAATTTATAACTTTTATTATTGGATTACAATGCTAAATAATGTATTAGAAGATACAATCGGTAATTTCATTGATCATACAATATATGAATTATATTGGAATAATTCATTATTTACAAGCGAAGAGTTTGATAAAATAATAAAAGAAATAAGAGATGATGGTATTTGCGCTGATGTAATTACTTTAAAAAAAAGATTGTTTCGTGAAATATTAAGAAACATGATAATTCTATCACATTGTTCAACATATTCAGGTTCATTTAGAACATTGTATATAGTACCTATCTATGTGTTGTATAATATGTATCAAAAACAAGTAATATTCAGTAGTGTAGATCTCCTATTTAATGAAAAAAGTCAATTATCATTTTTAAATAGTATTATAAGTACTACTGACTTTCCAAGTAAATATGATTCAAGAGAAGAATTATTATATTTTGCAAAGGAATGTGCTAGTCTTTCTAAATTTGTTAGTGAAAAAAATTGTAATCAGCATGGTCACACTATAATTACGGGAAGTGACTATGCAAATGTTACACATACTCATGTAGACTCAACTGGTGGTAATACAACACCTAGTAGCAATGTATCTACATACCCTTCATCAATTGATAAAATTATTGATTCAATACAAAAATTATTAGAATCAGAAAATGAAATTGATACAGCTCAAAGCCATGAATTATTAAGTAAAATTGATTATGAAATGAATAATATTAATAGTAATAGTACATCATATAATGACAAAGCATAAATAATTAATAAGAAATATTTGACAATATAGAATTAATTATGAGTGCAGAACAGTTTACATACTTATCCAATAAAAATTATCATGAAAGAGACAGTCATATTGTATTTGATGAACCGAACCATATTTACACTGTAAATGGTGATCCTAACTATGTTTCTGTTACAACTTTTGTAAAATCACATTTTTCAAGTTTTGACGCAAATAGTGTTATAAAAAATATTATGAGTTCAAAAAAATGGAACTGTTCTCACAAATATTGGGGTAAAACCCCTGAAGAAATCAAACAATTATGGGAAAATAATGCAAATGATGCATCTAAAGCAGGAACTGCATTGCATTTAGATATTGAAAGATTTTACAATAACATAGAAGTAAATAACAATTCGGACGAATTTTCATATTTTTTGAATTTTAATGAACGTTTCAGAAATAAACTAAAACCTTGGAGAACGGAAATGATGGTTTGGGATGAAGAATATAAGTTAGCTGGTTCAATAGATATGATATTTGAAAATGAAGATAATAATTTAGAAATTTATGATTGGAAACGCACAAAAGAAATTATAAAAACTTCAAATTTTGATAAATGGGCAAATAAAGAATGTATAGAGCATCTTCCTGACACAAATTATTGGCAATATTCATTACAACTCAATGTTTATAAACATTTAATTGAAAAAAATTATGGAAGAAAAGTATCAAATATGTATTTGTTATGTTTGCATCCTAATAATAAAAATAAAAATTTTATAAGAGAAAAGGTTTTTGATCTTAGCCAAGAAGTTAATGATTTAATTAAACTACATCTAGACTCTATTAATAGTAATTATTCTTCATCCTCCGACGAGGAAATGTCACAAGAATAATTATTTTTGGATTTATAACAAATCTCATTACCCTTATAAGATTCTTCTTTATAATATAAACCATCAATGTAATAACGCGTTGTTTTGTTGTTTCTTGAATGATTTTGACAACACTTAACATTAATAGCAAAAGATTTCCCACAATCCTTACAAATAGTATCTTTTTCAACACTAAGACCCATCTTTGTAAACATTACATCAGTAACTTTTGGTTTTTTAGGTCGATTGGGTTGTCCACGATAATGATCGTTGAAAGCAACAATAAATTCATCAAATCCATATTTTGATCCCTTTCTAACCCTAAAATTCTTATTCTGTGAAATCATTCTATAAATATAATTGTTATCCATTAATACATCATCAACTCTTGAATCAAAATATGGTATATTCCACTCATGAAATGGTTTGCTTCCATAACTTTTAATAAGTTCAAATCGAGCTAATAATGTTTTAACTAACACTTTGTGTAATTCAGTTCTTATGCATTCTTCTTCTAGATTTGAACATAATGCAGATTGAACTGGTCTGAATTGGAAATATGCAAGTCGTCGAATAACTTCTCCAGTATCTTGAACATCTTGTGTATATTGTGAGCAACACAACATTCTTTGCACAACTCGATGCTGCTCTTCTTGTTTTTGATTTTTAATAGGAATTGCGATTATTTCACCAGAAACAGCTTTCTGAAAATCTGTTTTTCCAAACTGTTCGATCATATTAGAAGGGGTGTCTTGATCAATAATAACATCATGATCTATGAATGCACTTTTACCAAATGTTTTTTCTTTGTAATTGATAGCTCCTACAATCTCAGATGAAAATGTTGATAAAATTACACTAACAATTGTTGATTTGCCTGTACCACTAGCTCCAAATAAATAAGGAACGACTTTGATACTATCATATCCAGTTGGATAATGTAAAGAACCCATGAGTCCATAAAAGCATCTTTCTACATCTTTGTCTCGCAAATCTGGTTGATCCTTAACAATTTTGTCGAAAATCGGACAATCAATATCATACCAATTACTAGTAAGCCAATCAGTATCAAATGTTAGAGGGATGAATACTTTTCCAGTAAATGCATACTTTTTATTCAAATCATATTCATAAAACTTCCATTCTCTTAATTTCAAATATCCATTACTAAAAGCAACAATATTTGAATCTCTCTTTAAAATTCGAATATCTGTATGTATTTCGTCTAAATATTTAATAAGATTATGTTTTGATGATGGTTTCTTATATGTTTTCTTCAATGGAGGTTCAGCATCTCGGAATAAATCATCTAAGAAATCGGCGTATTTACTAATCTTTTCATATTCAATAACACATTGATCACTTCTTTTCATCATATAACCATCTTTTTTCATTAAGTCGTTTTCTTTACAATAATCGTCTACATAATCTTGAACTTGATCATAACCACAATTATCATTAGCACAAGATATTTCAAAATATGTTTTAACTTGCTTCCATAACTGTGAATTATTTTTTGTGTTAATTTTTCTTTCACCACATACATAACATTTTGCTGTACAACTAGCTTTACCTATAGATATCCAGGATTTTACTGCAGAATGCTCTCTATGTTTGTTAACCAAACATGTCTTATGCGATGGAATTATTGCAACACATCTTGATGATTCATAGTTATTCGATTTCCATTCTCCACTTATTCCAAATGCTTCATTCAACATAGAACTAATATTAGGATTAATTGTTTCTTGTGATTTCTTATTAACAATTTGATCATCATTAGATACAATTGCTTCAACATTACCAGTGTAATCTGCAATAGGAAGTTGATAATTATAAACAATGCAATCCTTACTGGCATAAGAACCTTGTCCAGCCAAAAGCTCTACATTGGTCCACTTTGTTGCACTACGATTCTTATTGTATCCATAAAATCCACTAATAAAATAGTGTCTCTTTTTCTTTGATACACTTTCAAAATAAGGAGTATCTAATTCTGGATCAACATCCCCATCTACATCAATCTGATTAATAAATCGTGTGTCTACCCATATATATTCATAGTCATTTACCAATTTTTGTCTTTCTAATACTAATTTTTTATTTGATAAATCCTTGTAATTTGGCATATCATGAGTTCCACGATACACTTGTAAAATTTTCTTAAAAGTATTTTTTTTAGTTTTGGTAACTTCTAGATTGATTGGCATCCACGCAATTTTATTTTCATTTAAATACTCAATAATATTTTTGTTTCCACCTGTTTCTACACTCATTTTTGTTTTATTTCTAGATTGACATATATTTGTCTTTCTTATATTTTACAATTTGTATCTCATTTTTTTTACATATATTTTTTAACTTTGTGTGCAACCATTATTTTCAAAATCATTTTCGTTATATGAATTATTTGAATTTATTTCTCTATCTAATTTAGAATCTACATCAACTAATGTGCGATGTTTTTGTTCATTATTGTCAAAAGGTATCGCATGTTTTGGATCTGGAAGAATATTTTTTAATATATCTTTATGATCATCTTGTAAATAATATTTATCAGGAAACTCTATCACAAATGCAATTATTAAATCACCCCAAACAATACCAGATTTCAAAGGCATACCTTCACCTTTTACAACTTTTAATGGAAGAGTTCCATTTTCATTAGGACTAATAATTGTATCAGACGGTGTCGAAATACGAATCTTTTTACCATCAAGTCTCTTTAACTCAAAATCAACACCAGTTAATGCTTCTATTAAAGATATTCTAACCTTCGCAAATAAATTATCTCCTTTCCTGGCAAAAATTTCATGAGATTTTGTTTCCAATACAAAAACCACATCACCCGTTGTATAACCAGGTGCTTCATTTCCTAAAGATTTAAAAATAATTCTTTCGTTATTAGATGAACCAGGTTTTATATCTAATTCTATTATCTTCTTTTCAGATCCAATTTTCGCTTTAGAACCAACACCTCTGCATATATCACAAGGTGTTTGAACTTCTTGCCTAAAACCAGGACCCAAATGTCTAATTTGTCTTATTACACCACTTCCATTACAAGCATCACACGATACAGATTTTCCAATTATTACTTTTCTTTCTAAAGATATTTTTTGTTTTTTTCCAATATAAAGATCTTCTAATGTTACTCGTATTTTGTGAATAACATCTTTACCACGCCTAGTACGTCTTCTATTGTTCATTCCACTATGATGACCTCCTCTAAAAAACATATTGAAAATATCATTACCATGAAAATTTGGAGTATTTTGCTCATTTATACCTTCTAAACCATAAGTATCATATTGTTGTCTTTTTTCAGGATCAGATAATATTTCATATGCACCTTGTATTTTTTTGAATTCCTCTACATTACCACCTTTATCCGGATGTTTTTTTAATGCTAATTTATGATAAGCTTTTTTAATTTCACTTTGAGAAGATTGACGAGATAATCCCAACTCTTTGTACAAACTATCATCATTTGATTGATTTCTTCTATGATTGAAGTTCATATTATAATAGCACAATAATAATCTTTAAGTAACACAACGCGTCTATATTATTCACAAATGATAATTTAAATAATATTATGAAGATTTGTGTCACTGGTGGGTCCGGCATGGTAGGTAATTGCATTAGAAATATTAGTGAACATGCATACAACGAACATGATTTTGTTTTTTTAGGAAACACTTCTAATAATAAATATATAACAAAACTTGATCTTATAAATCGCGAACAAGTATTACTTTTTTTTAGTAAAAATAAATTTGATCTAATAATACATTTAGCTGCGAAAGTAGGAGGACTATATAAAAATATGAGAGACAATATTGGTATGTTCAATGATAATATTAGAATTAATCAAAACATATTAGAAGCATGTCATTTAAATAATATTAATAGAGGCATTTTTTGCTTATCGTCATGTATTTATCCAAATAGACCAAATGTATTTCCAATGGATGAAACTATGATTCATGAATCACCTCCACATTCATCAAATGAAGGATACGCATATTCTAAAAGAATGTTAGAAATGTTATGCAAACAATATAATGAAACATACAATAGAGAATACATTTGTGTAATTCCTGTAAATTTATATGGACCATATGACAATTTTAGCTTAGACAACGGGCATTTTATACCAATGATAATTAATCGCTTTCAAAATAAAAAAAATGGTATTAGAAATGTTACAAAATCTAAAAATTCATATTTAACATTCTTAAATAATTGCAAAAATATTACAAATATGTGTACTATAAATAAACATTATATTGCATATGGAACTGGTAAACCATTAAGACAATTTTTATATTCTCCCGATTTTGCAAATATTATTTTAAAAATATTGTTCGAAAAAAAGAATTTTTGTGATTCAATTATATGTTGTAATGAAGAAGAATATACTATTAAGGATGTTGTAAATGAAATTGCTAAAATAATGCACATTGATCAAAAAGATATATTATGGGATACAACTAAAAGTGATGGTTGTTTAAAAAAAACTGTTACAAATAAAAAATTTAGAGAATTATATCCAGAATACAAATTTACAAGTTTGAATCATGGATTAACTCTTACTTATAAATGGTTTTTGGATAATTATAATAATATAAGAGTATAATGTTCATTATATTAGCACTTTTTTATATATTTATCTAATAATAACGATGGCGTGTCTATATCCACAAACTATATTATTAGATAATTCATTAGAATCTAACAAAAAATTATCTTTTGCAATATTAATTGGATGTATTGATGCAGACTTGACAAAGAATACAATGTCTAATGTAGAATGGGGAAATATAAATATGGATTTTCAATATAACAAAAAGAATTCTTTAAATCTTGATTTTGAAAGTATTAATTATCATTATACAATAAGAGATAAAACATATAATAAGTCTGAACAAATACTTAATATAACTAAATCTGCTATATATCAATCATTGGTCTTTTATTCTTATGGACGAAATATACCACTTGATTTATATAATAATCCTAATATACTAATTGATAATGGATATTTGAACAATCTTGAAATTTACCAAATAAATAATTTGGAAAATTTGGTTAAGACAAAAACAATGCAACAATTTGATTTTAAACAAAAACTTGTAGATATAGACACTAATTATTTAACTAAACTTGATTATGGCTCTATTTTATGGATTGAATATTCATTAAATATTGATTTGTTAGGAACAACACAATCTGACTCGGGAATCAAATTCTTATTGGGATGGAAAATACAAAAATCTGAACAACAACCGGAACCAGAACCAGAAGTTGAACCAGAACCAGAACCAGAACCAGAACCAGAACCAGAAGCTATGACACAAATTATAATTAAACTACAAAATATCAAAAAAGATTTAAATATAGATAATAACAAACACATTGAAAATAAGGAAAATATTAATAGTCTTATGAATTCTTCATATACTTTCAATAAAAAATATGAAGAAATAGTAGACACTATTAGTTCACCAGATAAAGCGGATTTCTATATTTGTGGAGGATCACAAGATACTTTACAAATTATTTTTAATGATTTTTGTATTCAAGATAACAATGTTCCATGTAATATTGATTCATTAAGATTTGAAATTAATACTAATAAACCTTTGACAATTGAAAGTAATAGTAAAAGAGCAAAATCTTATGAATGGATTAATAAATACAAACATTTACACGATTTTAATTCATTTATAAAAGGATTATACGGTGAAATGTTAATTCATTCACAAAAATTTCCAGTTGATAGAAATCAATCTGAACCATTTGTAAGTTATATAACCAATGAATCATTATCAAAATGTATTGATAATCATGAACAATTTTTTGAAAATATTGTTCATAATATAAAAAGTGGTTTACAAGATTATTATAAAAAGGTTTGGAATAATAAGGACAAAATTCAAAAAATCATCACTAAAAATAAAAATCGTTTTTACAGACAAGGAGATATTATTGGTATTCCTATTGATATTAATGCTAAATGTAAAGTCAAATCAATATTAGATGAAAATAATAATTATGAAGTTTCAAATAAACATATTAATGATATTTGGAAGGTTGTTATGTATTTCTTTATAAAGAATTAAAAAATTTTAATCTAGCATTTCTCAATGATTCATTATCCAAATGATAATCATTATTTTCATTTATTCTAGATGCTTCGAAAGCAACATCCGCTGCAATAGCAGCTTCTACTATAGATTTAATATATTCACGTTCTCTATCTAATCTTAAACTTTCTTCATATTCTCTATCTTGATTTTCTAACAATAATCTATCATTTGGTTCATTTTGTTCACTATTTTCTATATTAGGAGTCTGATTAGAAAATGGTGATATTTCGTTATAGTCTATTTCTTGTGAAACAGATGCACCAGTTGTATAATTATTTATTCTTGATAATAAATCCTTTTTTGTACCAGTTGTAGCAAGTCCAATCGAATCACAAATATTAATTAATTCGTTTTTTTTTAATTTTGAGTATTTTGGAAGATTTACCATACTAGATGACATCTATATTGTTATAATATGTATGTGTCTTTAATCAATATCAAATGTTATATTATTTGATTCAATATTTACTGGTGAATATTTATTATTCTTAAATGAACTAGATTTAGAGTTAAGCATCTTCAATTTTGCTTTTTCATCTATAGAAACATTCACACTTCCAGTACCACAAGGAGCAACATGACCAACCATTATATTTGATGATATACCACTAATAGTATCCTCAGAACCAGTTAAACTTGCATTATTTAAGTGATACAATACTTTCTCAAAAGAAGATTTCGCTAATACACCATTATTAAAATCATCCATTCCAGCACTATTTGCTTTACTAAGTGTACCATTTTGAACAAGCCTATCAACAAGAACAGATATGTGTCTTATATCTAACGGTGCAACTTCTTTTAATACTGAATGTAATTCTTTAATAAAAACTATTCTAGCAGCTTCAATCCCAAATACATTATAAGTATCTATTACATTGTTAGAATTTGTTAAACAATTATCTATTGCAGGATTACATAACAATTCTTCTAAATTAGTACCAGATGTTACTATCTTAAATGTTTTCTGAGGTACAACACAATCTAATATTTCATCGTATCTATTTATTATTATATCTTCAACTTCTCCATTTCTTATATTTTTAAGTCCCTTGATCATTACTGGTTCCAATCCCTTCTTCATAATATTTGATATGTCATTTACATAAAAATCATTATTTTCATCAATTATCTTTTGACCATTTACTTTTGTTGCATCTACCACATTATAAACACTTATTCGAAATGTTATTGACTTTTCATTTGGTTCTAATATTGGATTGTGTACAAATGATAACTTTTCCAAACAACTCCAAATATCTGTTAGTCCAATATTTGAATCATCGAACATAATTTTTAATATCCATGGTGATGATGTATAACCAGTCGCATTTGTAATTTTTTCTAAGTTTACATAGTTTCGAATTTCAGGACCATCAATATTTGCAAAATAAAATTTATAAGAAACGATTACTTCCTTTAATGTTATAGAATTTATTTCATTATTTATTGTTATTGCATCCGATTTAACAAAACAATGAGGAGCTTTTAAATACACATCCATTGTTGCTAAAATAGGTCTATTTTCAACATTTAAAAGTTCTTTAATACGTGGTAAACCTTGACTTCGACCAGCTCCTGCAAAATGAAAACTATTCAAAGTCAATTGTGTACATGGTTCACCCAAGGATTGAGCTGATAAAATACCAACTGCTTCTCCTGGTTCTATTTTAGAATATTTAAATGATTCTTCAATATTTTTTACAAAATATAAAAAAGCTTTCATTGTAACTCTATATTTACAAATTAATGCTTTTGGACCAGCATAAGCATATAACATATATTTTAATAATTCATTTCCTGGTATATATTTGTTGTTTTCACACTTTTTTACCAATTCATCATAAGATAATAAAATTGTTTTAGGATCTAAATCTGTTTTGACTTCTTTAGACAAACTAAATTTATTCACTAATAATTCTAATTTTCTTTCAAAATTTATAGGAAATCTTGCTTCATTATTATTTGATAACTTTTTACGGAAATTTTTTAATGTTTTATAATATTCTTCAAATAAATTGGTGTCTTCTTTAATCGATTTACTTAATACACAATTCATCCAATCTTCTTTATTTATTGTTAAAGAATGGGTTATTTCTAAACTTATACCATCATTTTTAATACTAATATCATGGCTTTCCATTTTTTCACCAGTAAATCCATCTTCTCCATATAAAAACTGGACAATATTTCCTTGTGCATCGCTTACAACATTACTCCATTTAACATGTATATCTTCGAGAGTCTTAATTAACTCACGTTGAATATAACCAGTTTCACCAGTTTGCAATGCTTGCTCAATCAAACCTTCACGACCACCACCAGCGTGGAAGAAAAATTCGTGTGGATGTAAACCTTTACTAAACGAACTTTTGATAAATCCGCGCGTTTCTATATTTTCAGAATATTTATGAAAATGAGGCAATGTTCTATATGAATATCCAGAATTTGTTCTTTGACCATTTACAATTTGTTGTCCTAGAAATCCTTTCATTTGTTTTACATTTTTCTTTTTTCCCTTTGAACCAGATTCTATCATTGGTTTAAATCGAGACCTTTCTTTTGAACCCAATAATTTCTCACATTTATTATCCAGTTCTGAATTTAATTCATTAACATATGATTCAAATAAATCATTATCACATGAACATTTACCCATATGTATTTGTGCTAATCTATTTGACAATTTACTAATCATTTTTGACAATAATTCATCTACCTCTGATTCAACTTCACCACCATCACGTATTAAATCTTTAGGACCTATAGTATACATATTTGCACTAAAATATTCGCCAAATAATTTTTGTAAAGTTGATATCGCATAGAAACACGCTTTATTACCATATTCATGATAAGTTTCTTTTATTATTTTCTTCAAACTGTTCTTATTCATATTTTCAAGATTTATATTCAAAAATTCAGGACTATAATATTTTAATATTTCACTACCTTTATAACCATCTTTATTGCAAATACCATAATAATATGGAGCACCTCTCGCAATTATGTTCATAACATCTTTTTTTGAAATTATTTTATTAGATGTTGTCATCATATGCGATGCAAGTACATTATCCTGAACAAATGGAATTGCTGGTTCGGAACTAGCAGGACTCATACACTGATTACTTAATCCAGCAATTGATGACAATTCTACATTACTATATGTACTCTGAGGTACATGCATATTCATTTCATCACCATCAAAATCAGCATTGTAAGGTTCAGTTACATTTACATTCAACCTAAAACTATATCCTTTAAATACTCTAACACGATGTCCCATCATTGATTTTTTATGTAACGTAGGAGCACGATTCATTATTACATAATCACCATTCACCAAATGTCTAAGAACTACATCACCAACTTTTATTAAATAATTTTTATCTTTAATTATTCTTTTGTAGTTTTTTGGAATTATTCCAACTGAACCAGGATATGTATCACCATTTTCAAAACATTTTGAAAGAAAGCTTATATTTCTATGTGTTACTTTTTCTGGATAAGTCAATTGTTTTGCTATATATTCAGGAATCCCTATTTCATCTAAATCAATCATAGGATCTGGTGTTATTACACTTCTAGCAGACATTTCCACACGTGTTGACATAAGATTTGCTCGAATTCTTCCTTCCTTAGGAATTTTTCCCTTGATTCTTTGAGCTATTGTTTGATGTATTTGAGATTTAGTTCCCTTAGGAATAAAACCATTTCCTGTTTCATTATCAAACAAAGTTGCCACATCATGGGCTAGAAATTCGCGCGCCTTTTCTCTTACCTTAATATCACTTGATAAAGTATTCTTTACAAGCTCATTAGATTTTAACACATCTTCATAACGTATCGTTAAATGATCTTGTGATACAAGTCCATTCCCTTGATCAATATATGGTCTGCATATTGGGGGACATACAGGAATTGCATGTAATATTAAAGAAGATGGATGAGATGTTTCAGGATCAAAACCCAAAATATAACAATTTTTATTTGTTATTTTTTTAAATAATCTAAACACATATTCTGGATATATTTCTTTTATTTCCTTTTTGTTTGAATAAACAGCATCAATACAATCAACACCGCGCATTGTATTCAAAACATATTTTGAAGGTTGTATACTTTTACAATACTTACACACAGATACATGTGACTTTTGTGATTCACCCTTGAATTTTAAGGTTTTTAATTTATTTAACCTTCCATAAGCAGGCATATTCAACATATCTTCTTCTGAAGGATACGGCAAACTATCTTTTGGCATATCTAATATCTCTTCATATGTTGGACCAAATTCTTGCCCATACAATGGATGGACCAAATTACCACATTTTATACAAATTATATTCAATGTTTGTAATATCGTATTTATATTTGAATGTGAATATACTGGTAAATTTAACTCAATGTGACCAAAATATCCAGGAGACTTTTTAGGAGGTAATAAATCTGTATCACATATTTCATTTGCACCAATTGTACCCATTTTTGTATCAAATAATCCATTATCAACAGGAACACTTCCCTTATATAATTCTTGTTTATCTATTTTTACAACAGATTCGTTTCTTATTTCATTTGCACTTAATAATCCAAATTTCAAATTTGTTATTTTTGAAATTGGTAACTGCATTAAAATATATTCACAAAAAATGAACAGTGAATATTAATTCGAATTTAAGTAGTATACACATTTAAATTATATCATGGAGATAATACATGATCCTATTTACGGAGATATTGTTATGTCAGAATTAGCTATTAAAATTATTGACCATCCACATTTTAACAGAACTCAACACATTTATCAGACAGGTAATGCTTATAAAGTATTTCCAAGTGCTACACATACTAGAAAAGCACATATGATTGGCACATATGCTCTCACAAATAAATTATTGACACATTTACAAGATAGTTTTGACATATGTGATAAAAAAAAAGAACTGATTTCTATTGGTGCGTTGTGTCATGATATTGGACATGGTCCAGGAAGCCATGGATTTGATAAACATGTTATTCGAAAATTAATTGCCAATAAAATTATTGACAAAAATAATTCAATGATTTCACATGAAGAAAGGTCTTGTGCTTTATTTGCAGAAATTGCTAGAAATATATTTGTAGAACAATTATCAGATGATGATGTTGATTTTGTCATGAATGTAATTGATCCACCTGATGATTTGATGCACCAATGGGAATATACTATTGTTAATAACAGAATTAATGGTATGGATACAGATAAATTAGATTATATTGTGCGTGATAATTATATTTTCGGACTTAAATTGGTTATTGATATTGATAAAATCATTAAAAATTCTAAAATTATTGACAATAAATGGTGTTTTGCAAGACACATTCATGATGAATTATTAAATGTCATATTCAATAGATACAGATTTCACAGAATTTTGAATCAAGCATCAATTGTTAAATTTGATTTATCTTTTAGAGATATTGTTGTTAATAGCCCTAAACTATACAAAGAAGTATGCAACATATTCAAATCTGAAAATATTAATGCATTTTCTAAATTAACAGACGATTATATACTACAAAACGGAGAACCTAATCTAATAAAAAAATTTCAAGACAGAAACAATTATATTTTAGTCAATTCAGGATTATCTTCTAAACCTAACAAAAATGATGAAGTAGTTAATTTATCAATTAATATTTGTAAACATTCCAATAATCCTATGAAAGAAATGTTCTTCTACACAAAAAAAGGTGTATTATGCGATATTAATGATAGCCCCTTAGATGCAGCATTACCACAAAATGAGAAAATTCGATATATATTTAGAAAGAAATAATGAATCTAGTTATATTCAACATTTTTATATAACATATATGATTTGTTAAAGTTAGATTCACAACCACTATAATATATTATTCTCAAACTTCTTTTTTCAATATTATTTCTATTTTTCATATTGTCTTTTAATAAATTATGTAGTTTATCATGCGCAGTCAAAAGTATATACATATAACATGGAAGAATTTTAGACAATTCTTCAAAATTTTCTGATAAATATAAATAATCATTATTTGTTTTTGGTGTTTTGTATAACTTTAAATATTTTTCATATAAATTGTTAGATGATGATAAATTTGAATGTAAACCATATGTAGCATGATATAATACACTATCTATAATTTTCTTTTGCAAATCTACTTTCCTTTTTAATGTTTTACATGATTTTGAAATATAATTGTTTATAATACTATTAATATTTGCTAAACAATCAAATGTATCACTATAAGATAAATATTTTGAAATATTGACAACATTTGAATAACCTAATTCTTCAAAACTAGATAACTTTTTATTATATATCATCCTTTTAATCAAATTTTTGATTGTTAGAATTAACATATTTCTTATATCAAAAATCATACTTCATTTTTATTAATTTATGCACCCCTTTTTGTGAGAATATTGTTCTCTAACTCTTTCTTTAAACAAGTGATTTGCAATTCAACTACAACTGACTTGTTTTCATCAAAATCTATTATTTCTCCACTCGGATTTAGAATATTTATTGTTATTTTTGATAATTCAATTCTAGGAGAAAATATTTTTGTCATATGACTTTCCTGAATATAATTCGTAATTGCATCAATATTTTCATCATAATTGTAATATAAATATCCATTGCTTTTTTTCGGTTCAGTTAAATAACTAAAACAATTATTCATTACATCATTTGTACCATTTATATTAGAATTCAATTCATTGATTTTAAGCAATAAATAAGGATAACATAAAGTATTATCACTATCATAATCAGGAATTATTATTTTCTTTACAGTTAATGCATGTATTTCTGAAAATTGGCGCATTATATTATTTGTTGAATCTAATCCAGAATCACCACTAATACTCGATGGACCTAATGGAAATTGAAATGGATTTACATTAGGCCAATAACTAATATTTCTGTCTTTTGAATCAATTAATACAAAATAAGATTTATATGACAATGTTGGTATCAAATCACCAACTGGTTCATTTTCTTCATTTATTCGCTTCTTTTCTAATTCATTTTCTATATTTAGATTCCTAATCGCTTTTACTTGGTTTATTTTCTCTATTAAGGGATATACTTTAGTATGATATTCTCGAACAGTATATACATCAATTTGTGCAGAGTTAAAATCAGAAATCGGATCTTTACAGAATTTTGATATCATTAAATTAAGATCCTTAAATGTTAACCAAGGATATTCATCAATATATTTTTTATATAAAATTTGAGTAATCAAATCTATTTTCTTTCTCGCTACACTTACTAATTCATTTGATTCCATTAATTAAATATTTTTTTTAGTTCTACCCTTATATTTTTTAAATGAAAATTTTTTTCTTGATTTCTTTTTTTGTCCACCCCTTAGTGAAGGAGGAACAGGAGGTACATCATCATCTTCGTATACACTTTCATTCTCTTCACTAATTCGATACTCTCTACCAGGTCGAGATGGGGGTCTATCCTCAGGTACACTATTCGGTGGTCTTGGTCTAAGATGTTCCGGTGTACCAAATTCATCATATAAACGTCTCGGTATAGGCATTCGTAGAGGTGAACCATACAGAGTTGTGTCATTATCATCAATAGTTGCAAAATTAGAATTAGAACTCAATTGACTATTGTTAGTACTACTAGATGTTGGTGGTGAAAATGTTGGTGGTGGTGGTGACGGGATTGGTGGTGGATTATTAAAAATTTCATATTTTTCTAATAATTCATTTTCTTCTTCTTTTGTAAATTCACATTCAATAGTGTCAATATCCCATATTATTTCTCTATCTATTGCACCATCTCTCAACATATTACAATGCAATGCACCAGTTTCAAGTGAATTCCAAGGTAATTTAGCAATTGCAGGAACACTTCTCGATACGTATTTAGATAAATTTATACATTTTCCTTTAAAATCAATATTTCTTTCGTTTGACATAGTTGGCGCCAATATTTTAATTTTTTTTTCATAAACTTCTGTTACTTCAAACTTATTATTTTCTAAATAGTCTGTAATATTGCTACTATTTCTACTATCATTTTTGAACGTAACAAAATCACCTTCTTCAAAACATTTTGGTTCAAAAGTATTTTCAAAAATAATTTCGTAAAATGTTCCAGTTTGTTCAACATGTTTTACATCAAAAATAAATCCACATGGTTTGCGAACAGCAATACTTATCGGAGTTGTTTTGGCTTCAAGTAACAAACGGCGAAACTTTTCAAAATCTACTAATACTCTTTTAGCAATTAGATTACCAAAACTAAAATATGCAATCCAATTGTTAACATTATCATGTCCGGGTTTTATATGACGCGGTAAAGGATCATATTTGTCATTAGGACAAATTGAATCTATTGTATTGGGAATCCTTTTACCAGGTTCACATACTTTATTCTCACCATTTGCTTGATAACAAGGATAAACAATACCGTCTGCAAACTGTTTCTGAATATTTAGTCTACTAAACAAAAATATTTTAGACATAGATCTTCCATGCATATCCACATTCTCTTTAGAAGCTAAATCTTCAAAAAATAATATTACTGGTATTTCACCTTCTTCTAAAGTCTCTTTCACAAAATCATATATTGGAGTCTTATCAAGATAACCCAAACCACCAATTACATCTGCACCAATATTAGATGATTTTATTTTTGGTGATTCTACTCCAATTGATGACCAATAAGATGTTCTTTTTTTTGGAGTTTGTAATACATATTCATCATTTTGTGTAACATTTGTTGTATCTCTTAATGTTCTTGGCTCATTATCAGCACCACCATGCATAAAAGCATTTCTATTTCTTGAAATATTAGTATTAATATTAGTTTCAACATCTGAAGATTCAATTGGAACAGACACAGTAAATACATCATCCCATTTTTCAGGCAATTTATCTCGTGTTAATGGATCCTCCCATTTTTCCAATTGTAACAATGTATCAACTTTATAACAATAACCAGATGGCAATTTTCTTAAATTAAGTTCTTCAAAATCAGATCTTCCAAATTTTTCTAAAGTTACAGGATCCTCTATGTTTTTACATCCACGAATACCACCTTTATTCGTTTCAGGCCATCTTAATTGAGCTACATTAGAAGCTCTTTCATAATCAACACCTAGTAGTCTTGCCCTATTATGTATTTTTTCAACTACTTCTTTCCAATTTGATGGGACTTTTACATTTTTATCAACGTTTTTATTAACAGCTAAAGTATATGAATTATCTTCAATTGAATTATCTTCAATTGGAATAGATGAAGCAATACCACCACCCACTTTTGAAAAAATATTAGATTTGTTTTTTCGTTTAGATTGGGATTTTCTTAATCTTTTTCTAAGAATTTTTGTTTTTTTATTTATCTTATTTTCTTTAGTATAAGAAATAGTGTTTCTATTCATTAATTATATTTATAATATTTAAAATTTTAATATTGATGTAATTAATGAATGAATCACCAGAAAAATGGGATTTACAGGATATAATAGATTTAGATAAACTTAAAGAAGATGATGACCAAAATTATGAATACCCAATATATGATTCAAATATCAATAATATAATAGACTATGACATTTCTTACAATCCTTCAAATCCTTCCAATGACTCAAATATGTATAATACACCCTCTTCCACAAATGATTCCAAGAAACACATTGAAAAAAAGAAAACAAAAGGACAGCAAAAATTACAACCTGGTAAAAAACAAAAAACAAAAAAATCTTCATTTATATCAAAACCATCACACTCAAAAAAGAAAATGGTTCGTTTTTCCAATAAGCCATATATTCAATTAATAAATGAAGATCCAACAAGAGGTAAAGGCATTGAACATTCTATTGCATTAGAAACACAATTACCAGGATCAGCACTTTCAGAATTGCCTCAATTTAAAAATAAAAAACAAGATATACTGGAACAACAATTGTTAGAATTGCCAAAAGAAAAAAGACAAGAATTTATTGACAATAGAGACACACAATATGAAAAAAATATATTAGAATCTAGTTCTATTATTAAAGAATTATCTGAAAAAAAATATGGAGGCTATAAATATAAATCAAATTCTAATAAATCATATACAAAAAAACATTTTCCAAAAAATAAATATTCGAAAAAAAAGACCAGTAAACACAAAATATTTTTAAAATCAAAAAATAAAGTAAAAACAAAAAAAATTGGTAAATATTTATAATTGACAAAAAATATAACAATAATATATTTAAATTATAAAATCATTTAAAAATGAAGATGTATATGATAATAAATTTATAATGCAGAACATAAATAATAAATCACCTTTAAGATATCCAGGAGGAAAAACGAGAGCCACTAAAAAATTAGAAACCATATTAAATGAAAATTTCAATATTACAAACTTTGACAATCTTGTTTCACCGTTCTTTGGTGGAGGTTCATTTGAATTTCATATCCAAAATACTTATAAGCTAAATATTATCGCAAATGATAAATTTCTTCCGCTATTTAACTTCTGGAAAACTTGTAAGTCAGATAAAGAAAATTTAATACTAAACCTTCGACAAAAAATAGGAAACATTGATAAAGATGCGTTTACAGATTTTAGAGAAAGAATAATGAGTGAAGATTGTGTATTAGACCAAAGCATTATGTACTTTGTTATTAATCGCTGTTCATTTAGTGGCGCAACACTATCTGGTGGATTTTCATCAGAATCATCTCAGAAACGATTTACTACATCTTCTATTGATAGAATTGAAAATCTTGATCTAACTTATTTTGATATTTATAATCATGATTTTGAAGATTTTATCACTAATAATAGAGATAACCCAAGAAATCTAATGTTTCTAGATCCTCCTTATTATCTAGAAAAAGGATCTAAATTATATGGTAACAATGGTGATATGCATGAATCATTTGATCATCAAAAATTATACGAATCATTGTCAAGTACTCAAAATTGGTTAATGACCTATAATAACTGTGATTATATCAGGAATTTGTATAAAGACTATAAGATTATAGAAACAAGTTGGACCTATGGAATGAACAAATCAAAAGAATCATCCGAAATAGTAATTATGTCAATTGATGAGAACTAAATTTCTTTACAGTCACTTCTACCCTGTATATAGCTATGAGCATATATACCCACCCGTGAGCCTTTATACTTTTTATCTTCACTTTTAAAAGTCCTGTTATTTTTAAAAGTTATACCCATAACAGCTCTATAATTATTATCTGTTTCAGTAAAGATTTGTACATTATTCCAACTATGAGTGATTCCAGACCAGTTGATTTCGTAACAATTCTCAATTTGATTAGATTTTTTTAATGACGGTTTACCTTGGACAATAAATTGGCAAAAATCTGGTCCAAATTTTGGATTTGTTGTATTATAATCCGGTCCAAATACACTTTTACCCACTAAATCATCATCAATTAAACATCTATATACTGCATGTTTAATTCTTTCACCATCGTGATATTCAGTCGCCTTCTTTAAGAAATCTTTAACTTCCGGGTGTTCACATATACAATCCTTATTACTTTCACTCCCCGCTTTATCACTAAGACCACCATACTGTTGAAATTCTTTTGCAGTTGTCCCTTTTTTGTGTGATAGCCATAGCAATTTATTACCACTTGAATCTTCTATAACATAATCCGCTTTAACACTTCTCCCCCTTATTTTTTGTGTAACTTCTTCTGCTTTACAACAATTCATATATATTGCGCCATCTTCAGGTGTAATTATGTTAATTGGTCCATTTTCAAATAACTTTTGTAAATCTTCTAATGACTTCTTCTCAGATTCCATAACATCTTTACAGGATGGTTTCGCCACATTAATTAGTGGAATATATCCGGTTATATTGTTTGCTTTGATTTCTGCACAATATTTATGTCTCTTTATTTTTACCGTTTCAGCTGAAACAAAATGTATATTCTCATCTGCTGCTATATTAAAGCGCGTATTACCCGACGAATCAGTGATATTACATGCTTTTATTGTCTTATATACAATGTTTTTCCAATCTTTTTTACTTGTGACGTATTTAACAAAGCATAATGTTCCATTCGAAGCTCGTCCGCTTAGATGTGTAACCATTCTTATGATAATTATAGTATGCTGTTATCATTTTTATAGTAAAAGTATCGCATGAATAACTCGTAAAACCAAGGCTTAATCAAGCTCATAAATAGTTAAAGATCAAATACCATCTACCACTATCATATGTTTTAAGTGGTGATAGATCTAATGTTGTGTTATATTCTTTAGTGAAGTTCAACAAATGTGCTTTAAGTAATGACAAATCTATACTGAGGTCAATAGTTGGATTACATAAAATCTTCTTTGCTTGCATAGTATTGTTGGAAGATATTGCTTCGCACACTATAAAATATAACGGTACATTCTTCACGTTTGTTTCAAAATCTATCTTTTTAGAAATGTTTTTATAATATTTCGCTAGTAATCTATCATCTCGTAAAGGTACCCACCCCAAATAGATTGTATTATTCTTCTTATTTAATAGATATACACACGCATCTTTATAAATAGATTTATAAGTATCCAGCATCTCTTTGCGATTATAATCGGGCGTTTCAGATTTTGAGTCTACAAATTTATATATATTGGGAAATATTGTAAACATACTTCTCTTATCGTATTTTATGAAGGAATTGTGTATTCTTTCTGGCGCTTTTAGACATACATTTTTAGTAAACAGCAAAGATATAATGGTTATTGTTTTATAGAATATCATTTTGTTCCTTATTAATTCTATGTAACATTCTCTTTAATCAATTCTATTCATCTACTTCTTAGTCTATTTTTTCTACGAATCCTCTTTAATCTCCGCATCCTTTTTAGCTTAGTCTTCCAACGTAATCTCGAAGTCGCCTTTTTATACCTACAAGCTCCACCCAATATACGTAAATTTACGTATATATTATTGGTATCTTCTAATTGATTATCTTCGAGAGTACCATTAACAAGAATTTTATCATTACATACTAAATATTGTGAGTTACTCGGTATATACTCATTGTCTTCTATTAAATTTTTAAGTTGAGGAATTGTTAGAGCTTCGTCAACATCATATACTTGGGATTTACCCGAAAAATTGATAAGTAGCTGCATTATAGTTGTATAAGAGTTTTAAGTTTAAACTATTTTCGACGCTTTTTATGTCTTCTTCCATCAGTATGTTTTATTACAGCAGGATTGTTCAATTGTCCGAATATAAATGTCCCATATTTTTTGTGTGTCGTTTCATTTCTAATTTGTTTCATTAAATCGTGCTCCATTGCTCTTCCATCTGAACATTCTTTTAGAACAATATCGTTATAATACTGTGTTTTGCATATATGGTTGTTATCCGCCCAAGATGGAGTTCTTGTGTAAGTATAATTTGTTTGTTTTACTTGTAATCCGAACAGTTTACTGGCTTCACTCGTTCTACCAATATCAGATACTGCCTTTATATTACTTCTTTTATTGAATCGAATGTGTTTAAGATTTTCATTTTCATTCATATCTTCTATAACCTTTTGTATGTCAAATTCTCTAAAAAAAGGTAAATCATGTTGAATAACCAATACATATTTTGTTGTTACAGTAGACATTGCATTTCGAATATTTCCTGTAAGATGTACGTGATTAGTACATTTTGTAATTTCTATATTTGGACAATGATTAAGAGGTAAAGATGTAATATATTTTCTTAGATTTTCAAGATATTCCTCATATAATATTGAATTTGCCTTCTCATTATTTTTTTTTGCTAACAATCCGTCATGTGCTAAAATAATTTTGGTATGTTTTAACAGATTTATATATGATAATGATTCAATAGTCTTTTGTATAATTTCTATAGATGGATGAGATGGAATATATGACGCAGTAATTATAACCGTTAATGAGTTAGACATATATAACTATTGATCTGTTTTATTTATTTACCATTTGGATTTTTTGGATCGATACCTCTTTCTGCCAGATTTCTATTAGGAATCTGACTAAACCATTTGTGACACATAGCTTCTCTTGCAGTCATACGTTCTTGTGGATCATATACTAATATTTTTTCTATAAGATCGATTGCATCAGAGCTTGCTAAATGCATATTTTCTGAATTCGTAAATTCACTGAATGGTTTTTTTATTAATTCATTCCGAGTGATCTGATCTAAGTAAGGATATCCTTTTAAAGGTATACGATATTTCTGTAAATAAGTATACAAATCATCCTTTCCAAGTTTTTCTATAATCACATATAATTGATGTGAATTATCTTTTCCGTTAAAAAAGGGATCTTTTTTAAAGATCATCTGAGCGACTGTACATCCAACAGACCACATATCTACAGAATAGTCATAATGAACCTTTGTGCCATTCTGGGGATAAACAAGTAATTCAGGCGATTTAAAATAACGAGAAGCAACCCGAATATTCCATTTATTATCTGGATCATAAAACTCGGCTAAACCAAAATCAATTAGTTTTAACTGTTTCTTTTCATGATTTATAACCATATTATGTGGTTTTATATCTCTATGCATTATACCATTAGAATGGCACGAATCAACCGCCATAAGTATTTGATCTACATAATAACAAATATCCATTTCATTTAGTTTAGGATACAAATCTCTAAAGGGAATATTCTCTACATGTTCAAAGATTAGAGAAGGAGTCTTCAATTCAGGATTACTTGTAACATCCAATAATTTTATAATATTTTTCTGTCCAGATAAATTCTGTAATACTTTAATTTCGCGCAGTATCTTTTCGTTTCTTATTGGCTTCAAAATCTTGATAACACATTTTTGTTTATTTGATATCAAATTGCCTTCAAAAACTTCTGAATATCTTCCTCTTCCAATTTTTTTTGTTACTTCATAATTGTTCTCTTCACCCCAGTTTACTTTTAAAGCTTTATAATCTGAATAATCTATACCTTTTTGTTTGTTTACATCTTTATATACTCTTGAATACACTGGCGAAGAGCCCATTTGAATAATATTCTTTCTAAAATGACTGGATTTAAAATCCCTACTTGAATTATTTGTATCTATAAGACTTGCCATTATAAATTAATATGTATAACATATAAAAAAATGATTATTAAAAAACCATTCATCTAAGTAAGAATAGAACACTATGCAAGATGGATTCACTTAAAAGTGATATCATTATACAATTAACAAGGTATCTTTCTTATAAGGATGCTTTTAGTCTATCAGGCGTAAACAAGACCTATAGAACGGTTGTATCTAATTGTCCCAAATGTATTAAGAGGAAGATAGTATTACAAAAGAAGATTGTTGATAGCTGCTTCTATCATATACGTAACAAAATCAAACGTTTCGGTTATGATAAGCTCGTAAATGCAGAAACACACTATACAGAATTAAGAGGCGATCTATTGGAGTGGGTTGATTTACATATATATTACCTACTTGAATCTGCACAAAAACGGATTGAAGATTACAACAAAGAACTCAATTCTATAACTCATTTGAATCGTATTTATAAACATAGGACATAACTTCTCTACAAGGTAATGTTCTGTCAATAGGAGTTTTTGTTATGTTACACATTTGGAATGTTTTTGGATTATAAAATGGTATATTTGCCATTGGATTCGAATCTACATTACATATTTTTATTCTCAGTGTTACATCTTCATCACTATCATTCGAATTTTTTCTATCTACTATTTTGTAAGCATCTCTTTGGTTAAATTTTCTTACTAAATTTTTTTTTCCATTCTGAAGAACATAGTGATCGGTATATTTGGAAAATCCTTTAACATCATGATTCGTCAATATTTCACATATTTCAGAGTACATTTTTGTAGTTTTTGTCATTATATTTCGATATGATAAATCAAATTTAACAATTCGTGATTGATTCAATATTCTATGTAAACGATATCTGACAAATATTACATTGAGTAATTCATCTTGAATTGATTTGGAAAATGCCCATTGTCCGTTAATGATTCTACTATTTTTTATAATATGGTCGAAATCAATACTTAGTCTTAAACCTAGAAAATACCCATCTCTAGCAATATAATCTAATTTATCTGTATCTATCCCGTGTTGAGTATTATTAACGATATTAAACTCCCATCTGTTTTCTCCTATTGGTGGATCAATGACTTTACATATGAAATCAATAGATTCTTTATCTAATTCTAAGTCTTTCGCTATTTCACGAAACATATCTATTGAACGCTGTTCATGTGTTATCCATGAATTATCTTCCGTGATATTACCATCACTTATGAGTTTTGATATAACATATTTATCAAAACCGTGACTACCTGGTCCGTGACCAATATCATGACATAGTGCACCAATACAGATTAATTCTTTAATTTTAGAATCTACATTCAAATGATCTAATAATTTTGAAGTAATTGCATAAGTACCAATCATATGAACTTTTCGACTGTGTGTAGCGCTTGGATAAATTCGATATGCTATTCCGGTCTGGTATATATAATGAGTTCGATCAAAATATGGATGGTCTATAATCTTTAATGCAATATCTGATAAGTGTATATCACCATGAATTGGTTCATGAATTATTGACATTATTGTATTGTTATTATATCCACGACTAACTAAATCATTTTTTCACAAGTTAACTTAAGTAAAAAATATAAGTTGGTATGTTATGTATGACAAACATATTTCGAAAATTAAATCTTTACAGTTTGGATTACTGAGTCCTGAAGAAATTCGAAATGAATCTGTTACAGAAATAACAAAACATCAAAGTTTTAGAGCAGATGGCGCACCTATACCGGGTGGTTTATTTGATTCCAGAATGAGTCCATCAGAAAAAGATGAAAGATGCGAAACAGATAATTTACCATATGATATAACTCCAGGCTATTTTGGAAAAATAGAGTTAAATCTTCCTATATTTCATCATTTCCATATTAATACTATTCAGCAGGTTTTATCGGTTATTTGTATAGAATGTGGTAGTTTAGTTAATCCACCCTTCAATAATACTAAAAATTTTTCGGGTTATGATTTATTATCTTTCAGTAAAAATAATCATCCTTCTGAGATAAAATTACTTAATCTTCCTAAAAAACAACGATTATTAGCTTTGAAAAAGATAAAATCGGATAATCGAATATGTCCTGTATGTAGTTGTAAACAACCAAAAAAATATACAACCAATTTGAGAGGAGTTGATACTATAGACGCTGTGTATAGTACAACAGATGATATAGAAAACAAAAGTATTTTTCCAGAATATGTTTATCGTTTGTTTCAGAAAATAAATGATAAAACGTGCGAACTCATGGGATTTAATCCAGAATTCTCTCATCCATCTTCATTAATATTACATACAATTCCTGTTTGCCCACCACTTGTTAGACCTTCCGTAAAGCAAGGTAATGGCAATATGGCAAGAGATCATATTACCATAAGATATGAAGAAGTTATGAAATCGAATCTAACTATTAGAGGATATTTAAATAAAGATCAACATAAGGAACGTGAAAAATTTAGAGAATATCTTGCTCATGATGTTGCAACATTAATTGATAACGATCCAGGAGGAGGCTTCTCATCAATGCCACGGGGAAGTACACAACCACATCAGACATTTGGACAAAGATTAAGAGGTAAAGTTCCTAAAGCCGGACGTATTCGTGGTAATCTATTATCAAGAAGAGTTGAAATGTCAGGTAGAAGTGTGATTACACCCGACCCAATGATTGAACTGGATGAAATTGGTGTTCCTAAAAAAATTGCCAAAAAAATAACATATCCCGTTAAAGTAACTGAGGAAAATAGGTATTTTCTCGAAAAATGTATTGAAAATGGACCCAATGTTTATCCCGGTGCGGTTGGTCTAATACGTAAACTTACTACAAATGTTATAAAGCCCCGGAAAGGATTACTTCTTCAAAGAGGTGATATTGTTATGAGACATATTATTAATGGAGATTATGTGCTAATGAATCGATTACCTACTTTACATAAAAAGGGATTTATGGGACACAAAGTTAGAGTTATGGAAGGATATAGTTTTCGACTAAATGTTAATTCCACAGAACCATATAATGCTGATTTTGATGGTGATGAAATGAATTTACACTGTCCACAGAATATTACAACTATTTCAGAAACAATAGAACTTGCTGGACTTAAAAACCAATGTATGAGTTCTGCTTCAAATAGTCCATCTATAGCATTTGTACAAGATAATGTATTATCCGCACATATGATGAGTCAAAATAAACATCCCTTTTCTAATAGAGAATTGATGAATATTCTTGCAAGAGGTGCACCTCATTATTATGGTAATATCAATAAGAAGAAATATAGTGGAAAAGAAATATTTAATTTCTATACACCAGATTATAGTGACTCAGTTAATAAAACCTTAAATAAAAAAGATTTAATACAAATTGTTTCAAGATGTTATCATGAACTTGGTAATAATAAGTGCTTTGAAATGACTGGTATGTTACAAAAACTATTGAATGAGTACTTCTTACATCATTCATTTAGTATTGGTCCTAAAGATTTAAAAAGAGGCACTGATGTTCATAAAAAAATTGATGAAATTGTTGATAAAATGATTATGAATATCACTAAAAGAATTGAGAACATTCATAATTCTGTAGGACCTTGTGACAAAATATCATTTGAAAATTTTGTCAATAGTGAAATTGGAAAAGCTACATTAAAAAGTGAAAACCTTTTATCTAAAGATGAACAAAGTCGTTTTAAACCAATGATTGAATGTGGTTCAAAAGGTAAAAAGAAGAATATAACTCAAATGAAGGGTTTTCTTGGTCAACAGATTGTTAACGGTAAAAGAACTAATACGGGATATACTCATCGTACTTTACCACATTTTCATAAATATTGCGAAGATATTCGTACAAGAGGCTTTATAAGAAATTCATTATCAAAAGGATTACACCCATTTGAGTTTTTCTTTCATGCTGGTGGCGGTAGAGAAGGTTTAATTGAACAAGCTCTTGGAACAGGTGATTCCGGATATATTCAAAGACAAATGGTTAAAACTTTAGAAGATATGGTTGTTAAATGGAGTAATACGGTTAATGATGCGCAGAATAATATTGTACAATTCTTATTTGGAGAGGATGGAGCAATGGGAGAAAGCATTGAAGAACAAGATCTTATTCAGATTTTCAACTCTCTGAGTGATTTAGAACTGGAATATAGTCTTACAAAAAATGAAGAACATCTAAATGCGTGTATAAACTCTCAAATATTAAAAACTATCCCTCAGGATAAGGTACTTTTTGAGAAATATTTTAATGATTTTATTGAAATCAGAAACGATTTCATTGATACATTATGTAATAAACAAATACATTCACAAGAAGATCTAATCACCACTTGTAATCATTCTGTTAACATATCACAAAAAGTCAAATTTATTATCAATAAATTTTCATTGTCAAATAGTATTAAAACTGATTTAGATCCAACTACTATTCTTAAAACATATTCAGATTTATTTGATAGATGCTCTCTACACAAATATTATTCTGGATGTACCCTCTTTAAATTACTTATATACACTCATGCGAGTCCCAAACAATTAATATGTCAATACCGTTTTACACGAGAAGCATTCAAAGAATTTGTTCTAAATATTGAAAAAAGTTATAAATACTCAAGAATCGAGCCAGGAGAAGCTGTTGGCGTTATTGCCGCACAATCTATAGGAGAGCCTTGTACACAATTAACATTAAATAGTTTCCATTTTGCTGGAGCTGGTAGAAGTCAAGGCGTTCCCCGTCTAAAAGAGCTTATGTATCTCGAATCAAGTGCAACTGGCAGAAAACTTTCCATTTCTTCAATATATCTAAATAGACCCCATTCTATAATAGAAACAGATACTATCAAAATATTAAAAGAAATAGAATGTATCAGATTTAAAGATGTTTTAAAGAGTTATACTTTTCACTTTGATAGTCCCCATTATCCCTGGCAGAATGAAACATTACAAAGATATCATTATTTAGAAGAACAAGCCGGAGTTAATGATTCTGTAATGTATCAATGGATATTAAGATTCTTTATTAATGAAGATAAAGCATCTCTTATTGATGTATGGAGAACTATCAATGAACAAGAATGGGTGAATAATCCAATAATTGATCCAGAAACAAAATCAATATTTTTCAGAATTGATGTATATAGTGTTACAAAAACAGATAACAATATGAAAATTGTTCCGGTTGCTAAAAAGGGTGAAGCTCAAAAAGATTTTGAAGTATCACTCATTGACGATATTGTTGAATATGGAATAGAACCTCTTATCATTCAAGGTATTAGTGGAATTACAAATGCATCTTATAATCTTATTACCTCTTACAGAAGAGATCCGGATATAGGAGAAGTTCATGAGCAAAAATCTTATATGATTAGTGCTTCTGGTTCTGAACTTCAAGAAATATTAAGTAATCCTGCAGTTGATACCACAAGAACATGCTCTAATAATGTTATTGATATGTATGAAACATTTGGAATAGAAGCTGCCCGATTAGTATTAATAGAAGAACTCTCACTTGTTTTAAAAGATGTTGCTCATCTTGATAAAAGACACATTTCCTTATTAGTCGATAGAATGATTGCAACCGGTAAACTATTGTCAGTTAATATGCTTGGTATGGATGGTTATCAAAATGGACCTCTAACCAAAGCTTCTTTCGAACGAATTAGCAAAGAATTATTAAAGGCAGGTGTTAATGGAGATATTGAAAATGTTACTGGATTAGCAAGCAATATCATCGTAGGACAAGCACCACCTTGTGGAACAGGAATTGTTAATGTATCTATTGATGAAAATATGTATAATAATGTCAAATTTGATAAAGTAGAAAAAACAAAAGATTCAAAACTATCAACCAAACCTAAAAATATGAAAATACATACTCTTATAGACTTCAGTATCGATTAATAAGAAAGTATGCTACAAGAAACCAAACTGACTTCATAAAACATATCTGATGATGATACGCATTTGATGTCATTTGGATATGAGATATGTTATATAATGGACCGGACGATGGATACCAAGTCGCATATCCGTGATATACATTATGTTCATGTTGTCGAATATCATCGTCGTGAAAATGTTCACCTCTCATCTCATCATCATCATCTCTTATCATTTTACTTAAACTTATAATACTGTATCTCTTATTAATCATTTTTTCAATTATACTGGGCTATAAATTGATTCTCCCCTTTCTCTTTTCTCACACATCTCCTTGGTCCACGCTGTTGAAAATGGGGTTCTTTCATCCATCATATTGTTGAATGTATAGTAAATAAATCGAGAATTATGTCTACATGGGCAACTACAGCCTACATGTATCATACCAATCGTTTCTATATTCGGAATATATTTAAACGATTTATCATACAAACTCGTTGGTCTCAATTTTTGATGTCTTTCACAGCATTTACACTTACTATAGTTCCTTATGAAAATATCCGGATCATTAATATATTTTCTTACAATTTCTTCCATATCCCAGTCCCCACCATAGTCTATTTGATTATCAAATATATTCAATAAATATTTATATCTGCTTAGAGAACCGTTTATTGGTATTTGTCTTAATGATTTATAGCTTTCTATCCTTTTTAAACATCTTTTAAATAATGGTCTATGTTCGGGATTAAACTCAAATATTATATTTAAAACTTCTGTAGGAATAATACTCATATCTTACTCAACATACTTTAAAATTAAACATAAACGAGAACATCCCATCAATAGTTCTTTTATTATCAGAAATCTTTTGTCCAAACAATCCACCCATATTATATCTCATTCTAACATCAACCGGTATCTCTATTATATCTCCTTTTGTAAATACACCCTTTTCCCCGTCAGTTGTAAGAATATTTGAATACGCTTCTTCATCTTCATCCCAAAGTATACGATAATATTTTATAAGTTCAGATACTATATTCGCATTTTCAGCCTTAAAATATGAACTTGGTGATTGAACAATACTTCGCATTAAAGATTTTGTAGTTATGTATCCATTATATGGCTCGTTACCATCTACCCCAGAATCATCTTTTGTTCTTTCTGCCGGAACTATGCTTGTAGAAAGTATCATTTCTCCAAACAAACCTTTCAGTAAAGTCTCCATTGTATGTTCCTTTCCATTTAACCAAGTATACTTTTTCGCTCTTTTGCTATTAGGAACAATACGAATTTTTTTTTGTGGATCAATCTTAAATATTATAGTTGATGCACCTTTTGACACGGGAGTGCTTCCTTCCCAATCAACTGAAAATTCATTCGGATAAAATTCGAAATTCTTACTACTCCCTTCTTCACTATATATTAGAAAATCAATCGGAGATTTCACGGTAGTTCCTTTAGTTCTTTGATCTAGATCAACTGTATATTGTAAAGTATACATTGATGTCCTTATTACTGGTATCCTTTCTATTAATTCCATTGTTTTTAACACATTATTCCCATCTTCTATTTTTTTCATAGACAACCATAAATTTTCTACCATCTTTTCACTATTCGCAATAATTCCATATGAATCCTCTACCCTTTTTATATATCTTTCTGAACAAGATTTATCTATAAAGTTGATGGCTGAGCCGACCGGGGCTGCACAGTTCACGCAGTATATCGGATGGAGCGTCCTGGAACCGCACGCATAACAGAACTCATTATATTCATATATAAATTTTCCAACTAAACCAGCTATTTCTCTCTTATTTCCAACATATGAGCTTATATATATAATCATAACTTCTATATAACTATTGATTCTATTTCGATTATTGCTGTCCCAGACTATACCTAAATTATCCAGTATCTTTTTTCTAATTGATTCATAACTAATATTTGAATTCTCATTACAAAATTCCGAAATTATAGTACTAATTGGATCAAGTTTTATAGATTCATTAGGAAGTATAATACAACTAAGGTAATTTTTTATTGATGATAATGAAGTTATATATAACTTATCTTTCTCATACTGTTTCATAAGTTTAAAAGAAAACTTACCATCATTTGATGTTTTCGATTCTGAAATAGATTTCGTTTTATCTTCTAATTTGAATAGTTTTATATCATATGTACCTGGTTTATACACTTCACCATCTAAATATTTAATATTATTAACAGATTTAATAGTCCATCCAATTAGGAATGCAATCGTATTGTTTCTACTAATCGTAAAGTCACTTATATCATACTCATAACTAAACCATATTACATCATCTGATATAAGTTTACTCATATTATTGGTAGACAACTGTGTTGCCTCTGCAATTCTATTGTTTTCATTTAAAATATCCATTGTTCTTTTAATCACTACATTCTGAAGATCGTTTAGAATACTTATCTTTAAATCTTTAATATATCCATTCTGAACAAGAATCTCTGGTTTATTGTAAAAATCATATGTATTTTTTACATTATATGCATTGTAGATAAGTGATTGAAATATCGCTGCCTTTGTAACTTTTACAATCTCCTCTGGCTTCTCATAATAAGCATTTGTTACTATTGGATCATAATATAAATCCTCAAAATCAAGCATAAGACTGCTATTTGATCTTTTGCTTATAAAATCCATTGGATTGTTACCCCATTTTACATCTTCTACTCTTTTTGTAGAATCATCTAATATATTTATTTCTCCTCCACAAATTCCAAACGCGTATATCTTTTTACCATTACACCGTTTATCTTTATGTAGACTAATTCCTTCGGGATATAAATAATGCCTTGTTGTCATTACAATTATATAAATATAAATTGAAAGACTTAAATTTTAACAATCGTTTCTATTCTATATTAAAATCTATTAGAATAACATGAAGATACTATTTTTAACCGCTATAGTACTAATCTTAATTTTCATAATTTATAGTTTATATACAAATGAATCATTCACAAATGAGCAACCATATCTGAAAAAAACCCACATACTATCATATTTTGAAATAAATCCATTAGTATGTTATGTATCTAATTCAGAAAAAGACGTAGATGTTAAATTTTTTGAAAATATTATAGGTAAACAATTCCCATACTCTATTACTACCGATTCAGATATGAGATTCAAAGCAGACTTGGCTATTTTACCAGAAACCATTTTATTAAACCATAAAGATTCAAAAGGCAATTACCCATATGATTTCCTTTCTCATATAACTGACATGTCTTTCTCTTTGATACAATTAGATAGTAAAGAAGATGATTTTGATCCAATTATGTCATTCTACAATTTAAACAATCGCCATATATATCTAAAAAAGGGCGGATATGTACAAGAACTTTTTGAGAAGATGATATCATATCTTTATTCGGATGACAAGCCAAAAATCACTTATTATACAGATGATCTTCAAGCTCAAAAAGACCTATTAGATCGAAAATGTGATGCAATTGGAACTCTTATGTCACATCCAAATGTATTGATTTTTAAAATGTCGTATGATATTCGTATTAATATAGTTCCATGGGATTTAGACGAACGTCTTATAGATGTTTTAGCTTACAATTTTAAAGGTCTGAAAAAAACTAAAATATCTCTTAAAAATTATAGATATAGTGACTTCAATACTGAACTCACCTCATATGGATACACTAAATCTTTATTTATTAACAAAAATCTTCCTGACAAAGCCGTTAATCATATTACTGATACCGTATTTCAGAAAAATGGTGTTATTCGTTCCATTTCTATAGGTGGTTCATTATATATACCTTTTCATAATGGAACTAAACAATGGTTACAAAATAAAGGACTTATTTCTATCAGAACTAATCCTGAACATCCAAGTTGTATGTTATTAGCTGGTAAAACACCCTGCTCTGGTAAAAATGCTGATTTTGCAAAATTAGTATATGAAAGAGAATTCTGGGGAAGTCAAACACCAAATGATTCATCCGCATATGTATTTCTCAAAAATTCATACAAAAATAAGGATGATCCTGAATATGGTAAAGTATATCAGACAGTTATTGATAATAGCTACATGTGTATCGAAGATTTAAAAAAGAGAACTGAAAAGGATTGTGTCAAAATGGGACTTACATGGGATAAACCTTGTTTAAGAAATGAGGATTGTCCCTTTTACAAAAAAAACATGAATTATCCCAATAATTTTGGAAAATGTATAAATGGATTTTGTGAAATGCCAGTTGGCGTAATACGCAAAGGTTTTACACAATTTGATCCTAATTTTAAACCAATTTGTCATAACTGTCCTTCAGAAGACCCACATTGTTGTCATCAGAAAAAAAATATAGTCAGTCCAGATTATGCTTTCAAAAATGACCGTGTAAAAAGATTAGAAAACATACATGAATTACAATTGAGAGGTATTACAGTCTAGTTATTCCCATCAACCAACATTTTATCTAACATATCGGTTACATTATCACGAGTTAATCCCATTGAAACACCCCTTTCTATTAACTGTTCTCTTATTGTATTCGGTTCTGCCACCTTCTCCCTCTTTTCAGAATCTGGAAATAAACGTTTTATCTTCTCATCTTCTGAATTTATATTGTTTTTTCCTCGAATAATATCGCCTATTATTAGTAAATCTTTTTTTGCTAATTCATTCTCCTCCATTGATGACATTGACGAACTTCTTCGCTTCTTACCATCTTTTTCCATTATACGTCTCTTTATAATTTATCTCTTATCTCTTCTTACCGCCTCGAGTCAACTTTTTTTTCTTTGACGCACTGCGTTTCTTTAAACTTTTCTTTAACACTTTTTTCTTCCTTCCTCCTAATTTTCTTCCTCCTACTTTTCTTCCTCCTACTTTTTTTCCACCTCTTACAAGTCCAAAACTTGAGGGGGAAGGAGGATCATGTGGTGATGGTGTATCTCTTGATGGAGGATCATCCGGGCTGAAAATCAACTTTAATCTAGCTAAACCACTTTCACTTTTAAGATATTTTAAAATCTCTCTCTTTAATTCATCTGGTATATCTAAATTTTGAGTAAGACGTATTTTTTGTTCAATGGTTTTATCCGCATCTATAATTCTTCTTATTTCCTGATTAAATTTTATCGTTTTTCTTGGCGCAGGCGGTGGTTGGTTACTCCTTCTCGGTGGTGGTGGAGTTGTCAATAAATCCATATTCATAGAATCAATTGAATTACTTGGTGTTTGTCTTGGTGTTTGTGTTGGAGTCTGTAGCGGTGTTGGTGTTCTTAAACTTGAATCACTCATTTATTATAACGCATTATAAAAATTATTTTTATATAATATGAATTACTACATTTCACTTATTATTGAAGCAACTGTTGTCGGTATATGTCTCATTATTGTTGGCTCTATTATTGCATTTCTTGTTAGACGCTGGTATCCTAAACCCCTATTACCAAAATCATGCGCATCTTACAATAAATACCATGTTATGGAATTTACCTTATTTTTAACAGGATTCTTATTCCATTTAATGTGTGAAGCTTCTGGAGTTAATAAGTGGTATCTTACCAATAGCGCCGCAAGTTATTCGTCCTAATATGTATTAAATCATACTTACATATTATACTATAATATGCCGAAAGACTGGGATCCTCATTATGAAGATGAACAAGATTGGGAACCAGTTGTATTTAAAAAAGACAATACTACATCTTCTGTCAATTCTCAACAAGAAAGCCCTATTCATTCTAAAATATGTCTCGCAAGATCCAGAGCAGGGTATACTGCTCATGAACTTGCACAAAAATTACATATGAGAATAAAAGATTATCAACGAATCGAAAACGGAGAACAATTACCTACCATCGATTTATTAGGAAAACTTCGAAAAATAATCAATCTTCAATAGGACAAATCTTATCGTATTTCTGACTTAATATCTTCTTTCTCTCCATAAAATCTATTATACGATCTAAAGATGACGTTCTTCTACGAACCAGATGTGGTAAACTTCTATTATCCGGTATCGGATTTAATAAACTCTTTGTATATAACCATTTTTTATTAGTCTTCTTATAATAACTTTCTAGAACATCATTACATTTATTTGCTAGTTCTAAACCAGAAGTTTGTTTATAACAATCACATAACCATTCTGAAATAAATCTATTATTCCCAATTATTCCTTCCAAAATTAGACAACCTAAACCCCAATAATCCGCATATTTTCTACTATACTCTACATAACTTGACATTTCTGGACTATAAAATCCAGGACTCCCAACTGACCCCCTTCCTATATCACTATCCATAACTGCTAAACCAAAATCGCATAGTTTAAAAGTATGATTTAATCTATTATCAATAAAAACAATCACATTTTCTGGTTTTATATCTCGGTGATATACACCGAGATTATGTATATATTCAATTGCTTTACATAAATCTTTTACTACTTTATCTAATCTATCGTCCGAATATTCAAGTCCTTCTGAAAAATGATATAAATCATTTACTCCTCTTTCTAATACTAAATTATATGTTATTTCTGTTTGAAAAACAGACTTCATAATAATAATTGAAGAACATGATATCTTTTCCAAACAACTTATTTCATTAAAATAATATCCGATCCGTTTTGAATTAAGTATTGATTTTACTACCCTTTTAATCACATACTCATCTCCTATTTCACCTGATACAATCACGTCTGAACAAGAACCCCACCCTATTACTTTATAATCTTTTATACATTTTCTGAATTTTATTATTCTCCGATTTATATTATTCTCTGAATCCACGTGCCCGCTCACGTAATCCCAACTACCTGCGCAAGCGGGCACGTCCTCCATATTATTAATGTTTTTTTAATCTTAACTCATAGTATTGTTGAACTTTTGGATTATTAATATAAGTATTTTATTCAATTACTTATATTAATCATGGGAACTGCTGTAACAGATCACGAAATTGAACTTACAGCGCTGAATGCTGCAGCAGAACATCCTTATGCTAATAGATCCACTTTAACTATACAAGCGGACGCTTACTCCTATTATCCCTATACATTTCAAATAGTAGTACCTAATATAAATATTCCAACAAATCAAATTATCGCCCAATATCATTACAAATTTATGGAATCTTATCAAAGATTTATACTGGTTCAGAATACAAACTATAATCTGGAATATATTAGAGACTTAGAACTTTCTTTAAATCAGTTAGACGAAATTTATTATAGACATAGATATCCATTAGGATGGATTTATTGGAGTTATAGATATAATAATGGTAGGGGATTGATAAATGAAATAAGAAATAGAATTGAAAAACATAAAAGAGTTTACTTTCTTCAAACCCGCAAAACAAAAGCAGTATTAGGAAAATTCTATGATAGTCTTCCTCCACAAATGATACATAAAATATTAACATGGTTAAAAAAGGAGAATCCAAGTAAATTTGGTAAAATTAAAAGAGGACCTAAAGAAGATATATTACATTCTCTTCACAAGCTTGATATCAAAATAGACGCTAACTTTTGTTGTAAATTCATAGACCAAGTAAATCCTGTACCATTTCTTAAAGAATTTGGTGTAGAATTATATAAAAGCGGCAAAAGACAAAAAAATACTGTATTGAGAGAAGTTTTAAAGAAAAAATTCTATAATAGAGAAAGAAATTATTTAAGATGTGCTTATATTACTCCTGAATTAAGAGGACTTCCAGAAAATGTTGAAAACAATATTATATCCTTTTTAATCTCATAATTGTATGTCGAAAAAAACATTCATTTAGTTAATGGGATGCCCAACATGGACTCTAAGTAGTATTAAATGGATGGAATATTTCGCGGATTTACTTTTTTATTGGACCGGTATAGGAATTTTAGTTATAATCCTAGTCAGATGGAATATGTTAATGGTTATGCCTGCGCCAATGGTAATCGCCGCCGCTTTAGCACTTTCAATCCTTTTAAAAATATTAGTTTCATTAACAATTCTATGTGGATTACATGATACTTGGGGATTATTTACAAGCATGTTTATATATGCTCTCATATTCCTAGGACTCGCAGCGGTAGTTCTAAAAATGAAAGCCCCGATTATAATGGAATACGCATCGCCAGCCGGATTACAAAAAATACAACCAATGCTTGAAAAATTATCTGCGTGTATTTTGAATGAAGGCGCAAATAGCGCGAACGATGTATTAAGTCAACAAATGGGAAATTTCTCAAATAATCTAAATCAACAAATTGCCAGTGTTGGTAGTAATATGAATCAACAAGTTGCCAGTGTTGGTAGTAATATGACTCAACAAATCGCCCCAGTTCGATAAATATATTATGGACTCTGTGATACAGGATGTGGTTCGTAATCCTTTCGTGACCATATCTTACGACTATAAGGAATTACAACCAAGTCATCAAAATGTTTTACCTCCTTTTCCGCTTCTTCTTTTGTCTTTTTTTTAGGCAATGTTGGATGTATAAAATCTTGATCCGGTTTTTCAGGACGCTTTCCAAAACAATTTACATTAAATTTCATCTTTTTGTCGAATCTTCCACCATTTAATCCTGGAACCCCACACATTGTTTTATCCTTTTCTTTATCGGCATATTGTAATCTTTTCCAAGTATTCCTTTGTGTAGGATAGTATGCTGTCTGATTTTCCGACCATCCATAATTACACCACTCAGCACCATGTTGATATGCATGTAATAATTCGTCATATGAAGCCAACTTAGCACCATATTGTTTACATACATCCGCAGCAGTATCATAATCTACCAACTCACCTGTTACATGAAACACTTCATCTTCATCATGATCTAAAATTTGACTCAAAGGAGTCGCAATATGGGGATGTTCTGATACATTTGATTGAGAATGTTCTGGTTTCGATGTTGTACTAATAATATTAGAACCAGATGTATCAATTTTATCCCAAGATATTGGGTATTTCTTTACCAAAAAATATCCCCCAATTAATATCGCAAGAACTAATAAAATTACTAATAAAAATCTTAGACTACTTCCAGAAGCACTACCAGGGGATTCCTTTGCTAAAAAAGATCCTTCACCTCCCTTTTTTAAACCAAACCATCCAATAATACTACCAGCAGCCATAATCGCTGTAGATTCTAGAATCATTAATAGAACATATATTATTTATCCTTCCACTATAAAATCATGAATACTATCATCTGATGCCACACTTTCCTCTTCAGACCAAGTATCTTCAGAACCAATATCATCAAAACCTTCAAAATATTCGTTTATCATCGCATTATAATCCTCTTTTGTTACATCTACGTGATTATTATTCATTACTCCCAGTAAATATGAATTTCCAAAATACAAATCATTATCTACCGGCGGAGGTAACTCATGCTTATTTTCATCTCCAGCTTCTCCATTATCCCATGCATATAAAGCCAATATCTTCTGATTAACCGGAAAATCACACCTTCTCTTTAAACAACCAATCCCTTTTGTTCTTTTAACACTTTTTGGAATCTTCTCCGTACTTAATTCATCTTCAATCTTTACAGATTTCATAACAAATTCCGCTACATCACCAGTACATCTAAGACAAATCCCTTTTACTGTCGACATCTTTATATACTTTATATATCTCTTATCACTTATCATTTTTTTGAAAAAATGATTGATTATCCTCTCTAAATAGTATTACTTTTCTAATTACACACTATAATCGCTTTTGTCCATTCTGGTCTATATTATAACATGCCTCAAAGTAAAAAGAAATATAACCAAGGATGGTATGCCGTATTAAAATCTTATCATCATAATTCTCCTTTGGAAGATGATGAGGATTACTTAAGTGATACAGAATCTCTGCAATCTGAATTTACAGAGATTACTGATTCAACGGATGGGAATTTTGAACCTGAAATTTGGGAAAACAATATTATTCAGACGAATAATATTCCTAAAGTCAAACAATGTGATGCTTTTCACCCAAAACCTATCAAACAGTTAGAGCCAACCAGATACACTCAATTAACTGTCTTAAACAAAAATACCCCAACCACTCATATTAAGCAACACGGACATACTCAACACAACAAGTGGTCCGATGCTGTTAAAAAGGTTGTTTAAACTACCAAATAAATATGTAACCCATATTAAACAAAAATCTACCAGAAACTATTAAAAAAGGTTGTTTAAACTACCAAAATAAATATGTAACCCATATTTTTTTATTAAGAACAAATGGTTAATAATTAATAAGAAACAATGTATCTAACCGATCCCGATGGATACTACATATGTTACGGGTGTGACTTGATAACGGAACACGCGGGTATGGCTGGTCGTATACAATTCGACAAACACATTTTAACATGTGTAGCTTGTAAAAATATAAACAACGGTCCTAAGGGTCAGAAATTATATTATATTGCGAAGATTGCGAATTATTATGATGAAGAAAACAATAAGGAATATATTAACAAAGCAAATGCTTTAATTAAAGATGGAGCAAATGTTGATCTAGCATTACTTTTATGTTCCAATGAGAGTAAATATACGGTTCAAAGATTAAAAAACCATTCGCGAACAAAGTGGTACGGCGGCACGCTATCGCGAAAACTAATTATTTTAAGTGGTTGTCGTGTTGAAAGACTGCAACATGTACAGCCTGATTGGTGGTTTTTCGACGAACCTAGAGAGACGAATAATGTCAATAAGCATAAAGTTGCGGCGCTCCGTGAGATGCTTAGAAGTCACGGCAAAAACACGACTGGACTGAAACCAGCGCTAGTAGAGCGTGTCGTACACATGTGGCGCGAAGAAGTGATTCGCGAGGCAGAAAAGCAGCTAAGCATCCTTACATCATTCCGCGCTATGCCACCAACATATCCGCTTCCTAGCGTTGTAGAGTGGATACTTAAAGTGGAAATGATGGTGAATCGTGATAAGGCTCACAATTGGCTGAAGCGGGTCTTAGAGGCTGCTGCGCCTGCACATGAGACGCAGCGCGAGGAAGAATGCGTAATTTGTCGGAATAACTTCAATGATGACAATATCGTGCAAGCATGCCGTTGCTGTAAGCTCAGGTTACATCCACAATGCCTCCAAAAGCTTGTGAACGCAAACGAGCCAAATTTAGACAAGTGCCCGAACTGTAGAACGCTGTTTGAGTACGAATAAAAATGAGTATGAATAAAAGTTATTATAATTATTGGAAATGAGGAGAGATATTGCAAGCTTCCTTATCACAAATCATATGCCTCAAATGTGGAGTAAAGAAGAGATAAATAATGAGTTGATAATGCTTCAACAAATGTGTCAAATGTTTGGAAAACCTTATTCTATATCTTTTGCGACACAATATTTGAAAAAATTAAATATAAATGTATCAGAAACTGTACTTAAAGATATGTATTTAAAAGAAGATATAACCTTTATTACAGATTATAGAGAAAATCGCACAGAAGAGTTTCAAAAATTTCTTAAAAATGATTTGTAATTTGTTATACAATAAGTATAAGAAATGGAGGAGGCACAAACATCATTTGATACAATCGTTGAAAAGGTTGATTATATTAAACATCATCTAACTACATTAGAAACAGTATTACTAAACGATGATGCATTAGGGACTATGCTTATTGATATGATCAATAAAAATAAATATGGGAAAGATTGTCCAAATACAACACAAATTTCCATTCCCCACCCTTATAAATAAAACTATTCAACAAAATAGTGAAGTAATGGTTGAACTGAGAATCGAACTCAGGCTTACTGTGCCGTTTGATAAGCGTTAAACTTTTCACAAACAGTGGTACTGCCACTATACTATTCAACCATATCACCACATATCTTTTTATTAGAACGGTTTTATACGCATCTTTCCAAATACTATTTTTTTTATAAAAATGATTATAAGACCAAGATTGTAATAATATAGGTGTAAGTGATCATTATGGCTTACGAATCGAGTTTTGAATATAGTGGTGGAGTAGTTAAGATTGATAAAGTTACTTTTGGCATTATGAGTCCAGATATGATTCGAAGACAATCAGTATGTGAAGTGATTCATCACGATACATTCTGTGGTAATGATCCAGTTACGGGGGGTTTATTCGATCCTCGTATGGGTATTTTAGACTATGGAGCTATCTGTAGCACAGATATGCAATCAAACAAAGAAACACCGGGTTATTTTGGACATATCGAATTGGCATTGCCAGTATTTCATGTTCAATATTTTCCAGTAGTACAAAAAATTGTTAGGTGTGTATGCTATAGATGTGGTGAATTACTTCACCATGATTCTGTAAGTCATATTCGTGATAGATCTAAATTAAATCATTTAATTGAACAGTCTAAAAAGGTTAAAATTTGCCCCAATTGTGAGGCGAAGCAACCAGACAAGTATGTAAAGACAGATCTTTGCAAAATGCATGCGTTGTGGTTACCTACAACGGTCAATGGGATCGAAACAGAAGAAGCTAAGTTTGATATGACGGCTAAATATGTTTTGAACTTATTCAAACAATTAGATGATACTTCTTGTAAGATTATGGGTTTAAATCCAAAATTAAGTCATCCATCTTGGATGGTGATGGAAGTTTTTCCGGTATGTCCTCCCTCTACAAGACCATCGGTATCGCAAGATAATGGACAAAGAATGGAGGACGATATCACCATTAAGTACTGCGACGTTATTAAGTATAACAAATTGATAAAAGAAAAAATGAAAAATGACCCTGAGGCAAGAATTTTAGAGGATTGGCATAATATCTTACAATATCATACATCTACGTTAATAGATAATGAAATTGCGGGGGTATTACCTGCTGCTCAGCGTTCTGGTAGACCTCTAAAGGGTCTTAGACAAAGGCTGAAAGGTAAGGAGGGACGTATTAGGGGAAATTTGATGGGTAAAAGAGTCAATTTCTCTTCGCGCACGGTAATTACACCAGATCCGGTTATTAATCTGGATGAACTTGGTGTTCCTATCCGTATTGCGATTCAGCTAACATATCCCGAAAAGGTAACTAAGAAAAGCATTAAAAGACTAAAGGATTGTATTAGGAATGGTTGTAAAAATTATCCTGGTGCAAGAGCAGTTTTCAAATGTAAAAATAAGAAAACGATTTCGCTCAATCATATTGATCGATACCAGTTTGCGCAAATGCTAGAAGTTGGAGATACCGTTATCAGACATATTCAAAATGGAGATTGGGTAATCTTTAATAGACAACCATCTCTACATAAAATGAGTATGATGGCGCATCGAGTAAGAATATTGGAGGGACTAACATTCCGTCTTAATATTAGTGCGACAACGCCATATAATGCTGATTTTGATGGTGATGAAATGAATATGCATGTTCCGCAGAGCTTTTGTTCTGCAAATGAAATTGCGTGTCTAGCATCTGTAAATAGGCAGATTGTTAGTCCTGCACTGAATATGCCTATTATTACATTCGTTCAAGACGCTGTACTTGGAGGTCATTTAATGACTATGGATAATTCTACTCAATTCACGCATCGTGAAATGATGAATACGTTATCATGGATTAATGTAGATAATATCATTCTTGATAATTCTGATACAAAAAGAACATTTTCTGGTACAGAAGCGTTATCATTTTGTATTCCTAAGATTAATCTAAAGATTAAAAATCGTAGAGAAGATTTAGTTTTCATTAAAGATGGAGATGTGACTGAAAATTCTGGTTCTTTTGATAAAAAAATATTTACGAGTTTGACTCACAGTATTTTCAGAGATAAGGGACCAGAAAAATGTGCCGCATTCTTCAATAATTCTCAACATGTTATTCGAGCATATCTTATTAAGAATAGTTTCTCCGTAGGTATTCGAGACTTAGTTCTTGAAAAAGCTCTAAGTAAGGAAATTAATGTTAAGATAGACCAGCAAAAACTGGAAGTTGAAAAAACAATCCAGACATTGCATTTGAATATGTTTGAAAATATGTCTTCCGATAGCGAAAAAGTTGCCTTTGAAAACAAGGTTACTCGGCAATTAACTGCTGCACGCAGTAGTGCCGAAAATTTGCTAAAAAAATGTCATGATTCTATTTTCGATAACAGATTTATGAATATGGTTAATGGAGGCTCAAAAGGTAAATTGATTAATTTAGCCCAAATGACTGCATGTCTTGGACAACAAATTATCGAAGGACGCCGTGTACCATACGGATTCAATTACAGAACTTTACCACATTATACTAAATTTGATGATAGTTCTGAAGCGAGAGGTTTTGTTCACAGCTCATTTCAAAAGGGCATGAATCCTCTTGAATTCTTCTTCCATGCAATGGCGGGGAGAGAAGGTATTATTGATACAGCAGTTAAAACGTCAAGTACTGGATATATCCAGCGTAAATTGATGAAAGCTCTTGAAGATTACAAAGTAACTTGGAGCAAATGTGTTAAAGACGCACAAAATAACATTATTCAATATCTTTACGGAGATGATAATGCCGATGGAATATCACTTGAATATCAATCCGTTCCTGCAACGAATATTACCGATTTTGAAGAAGAATATACAAATATTCCTAAAATATCTAAAAAATCTAAAACACGCTTAATAGAATTAAGCAACACTGTAAAAGATATGTATGAATGGTATTCTGATAATATATGTGAAGGTTCCCCAGAATCTAATCTAAAATTTCCAGTTCATATTACAAGAACTCTTATGAATTCTATTAAGGATGAACTTACCAGTAATGAAAAACTTACTTCTGATTATATTCTCGATCAATATGAACAAATGTTTTCTCGTCTTACTTTACATAAATATAATGACGGTATTTGGATGTTAAAATTCATGATTTACATGCATTCGCATCCAAAGAAACTACTTCAAATGAAAGTTAACAAGAAACAATTCCAACAATTTGTTGAATCACTTGAAACACTTTTCATTCATTCACAAATTGAACCAGGTGATGCTGTAGGACCAGTTGCTGCACAATCTATTGGAGAACCGTGTACACAATTAACACTTAATACATTTCATTTATCTGGTGTTGGTGGCAAATCAACTGTTACGAGAGGTGTTCCGCGTTTACAAGAATTATTTCATCTTAGTAAAAATCCGAAAAATACTTCTCTAACTGTTTTCGTTGATCAAAAAATAAGTCAAGATAAATCCGCTGTACAACGCATTAGCGCAGAGATATGTCTTATTCGTCTTAGTGATCTCGTTACTACTTCTGAAATCAGATATGAACCCAATCAATCCAAATATCAAGCATTCAATGAATTTAATGATTTGTTTACTAAAATAGACAAAAATCGTTCAAACTCTAAATGGATTCTTACAATATGGTTTGATCGCAGATTGCTTTTGGATAAAAGTATTGAAATGGAAGAAATTTATTACAGTATTTCACAACTGTATAAAGAAGGGGTATATTGTGAATACTCTGATGATAACGCTGAATACATGTTCATCCGTATTAGAGTAGACCCTAATGTACAAGACCTTCGTAAACTTACTGTACCCGATGAAATTCCTGAAATTACTATTCTTTCAATTATTGAATCCAAACTTATGGATAATTTAGTTATCAGAGGCATTGATGGCATTAATAATGTCACATTAAGACAAGATATCCGAAGTGGTTCAAAAAAAGAATGGCTAATTGACACAGATGGTGCAAATATTGTTGATACAATGCTTCATCCTGAAGTAGATAAATATAGAACCTTCTCAAATGATATACACGAAATGTATAGTATATTCGGAATTGAAAGTGCTCGTAATACACTTATTCGTGAAATTCGTGAAGTTATGGACGAAGCTTCAGAAATTGATCCAAGACACGTACATCTCTTAGTTGATATGATGACAACAAAAGGACTACTTATTCCAATAGACAGAAACGGTATGAAACTAACTGATGTTGGTCCACTTGCAAAATGCTCATTCGAAGAAGCAGACCAACAATTGTACAAAGCAGCAATATATGGTGAAACAGACAATGTTACAGGTGTATCCTCTAATATTATATTAGGTCAAGCACCACCATGCGGTACTGGAACGGTTGATGTTAGTCTTAATGAAGAACATTTTCATCATCTTATTAATAATCATTTTGACTCTGATAAACCTAATCCCGAAGACGTTTCTACAGAAGTTATGTTCGATTTTGATGAATAATCTCTTAAATCTTTCACAATTGAATCACTTCTCTTTATCATTTCTATCGCATTATTTGTTGTTAAGTTAGAACACTTTAACAATATTGGCTCGACAATTTTTTTTACATTACTACTTGTAACTATCATATTCAAGGTTTCCTGATAATGTATCAACTTTTGTTTTAATTCCCACTTCTCAATATTCCTTAAACCATCGTTTGCTAATTTAAACAATACCTTTTGTATTGAGTTCAAAATCAAAAAAGATATTTTTATCTCATCTTCCTCTATAGAAAATTTCGGAACTTTTAACTTTCTCTTTTCTATCCTCTCTTTCCTCTTTACTACCATCGAAGATTCTATCTTATCATCTTCGATATTATCTGTTCTAAATCTATTCAATTCTTCTATTATTTTTGTTAAAACATTCGAAGTTGCATCTATCAATTTATTAAAAAACTCATCCTCTTTCATACATCACCCTCTTGCTATTACAATTTATTTTTATCAAATTCTTCTTCTATATGCCCATTTATCATTTGAATCATATTCATTTCCTAATACTAAATCCTCATTTGAATCATAATCCGTATCATACCTTCCACCTAGTTGGACTCTTCCCGAAACGAAACATATATCTCTATTCCTATCTCTTACACCCTTATCTTTTTCCTTTAAATATGTACTTACCATAGAATCGAATATAGAATAATCCTCCTTCGTTCTTATCACTAAATCAAAACTTTCATCACTTAAACCAACCACATCATTCTCTGTTACAGAATTTGAATACGCTATATGTTGACATGCTTCATATACACCATATTTATCATTCAATTGTAACTTACGCTTCTCCTCATCTATATCTATTTTTATAATATACCATCCATTCTTTCGCAATTTATCATACTCATTCTTTAACCTTAAATCATCCACAATTACATTCTTTTTATCATGAATACTCTTCAACATTGATCTTATCCAAACTTCTGGATCTATCTCTCTCATCTTTGTTGCAAAATTTATTAATAATCCTCGATCCTTTCCTCTCATATCAAACAATTCTGATGCCAACTCTTTCACTCTCCCCGCAAAAGATGCTTTATAAAACCCATACTTATTACTTATCTTATCAGCTAAATAACTTTTGCCACTTCCCATCTTTCCAGTTATCGCAATCTTCATTCCTATATATTTCATCTCTCAAAACACTTTTATATTTTTTTAATCATATAGTTATGGCTCCAGTATTGCCACACTATTATTATCTAAAAGGCGCCGGTAAAAAACGTAACCGTAAAACCACTGAGTCTAAAGATTTGTATCATAATAGTATATCTCCTCACTCTAATCATACCAATAGCGACAGTATTATCACCCGTCGCCTCAGATGCCCGCCATGGATTACAAATCCAAGCACTACATGTGCTACTCATAATGTTCTCATTAACATCTATGAAATAATAGATTCAATTTATACTAGTAGTGAAAATGAATATACAACTGACTCCTCTGATTCAGAAGACGAAGAATCTAACCTTAGATCTCCTAAATTTGAGTCAACTTATTATCTAAAAGGTGGGGGCAAAAAAAGTAGGCGTAAAACCAAAGCGTCTCGAACGGAGAATACACTAGCAACTCAGTCTAAAGGAGTTGACCATTTTATACTAATTAAAATTATAGCATTGATTGGCAACGAAAAAAATGCTCCCGATGATAAATTAGAATTTCTTCTACAAGATTTAGCAGAAAATGGTATTAGACATGATGCTGTTCATTTTCACCTTAGATTCAACAACGGTGAAACATTGAATAAAAAAGCTCTTATAAAAATGTTACAACAAGGTAGAATAAGATTAATAGAACCAGAAATTCATCATATTTTAAATGCCCTCGACGATATTGTAGTCAAAGTTAAAGATATTGATTCCAAAACTGAAATTGAATATTTAGAACTCCTATATAGTCCACAGAATATTGCAGTTTATTTCAATATCAAAAAAAGTTTTGATGAATTGAAATTTGAATCACATAAACTAAACTTAGGAATATTACTTCACAGAACTCTATTAGAATACTTCATGTTTTTTATTGAAGAATTGAAGAAACTACTGAAAATTGACATAGAGCAGATGGTGTCTGTCGATACACAACGTGCCCACAATGCCAGCAACCGCCTATATAGAGGGCATGAAAAAGATAAAAAAAGCTGGCACGGATTTCCGGTACAACAACAAGCTTTATTCGAGGCAGCTATTGCCAACGAAATACTACAAGATACCGACAGCAAAGGTGAATTAGTACTTTCGTCCACACTTGAACACTATTTAAAAAGAAAAAATATGTGGAGAGTTTCAACATTTACTGCAGCAAAAAGGGCAAAAAATAGAGTTAATATTAAAAAACTAATGAAACCATTCCAAGACATAGACGAAGACTTTCCACCATTTGTACCAGAAAATATTACAAAATCTCTTTCCAATTTATATGATAAAACAAAGGAAATGAATGACTTAAATAAATTTCTAGTGGACGCAGCAAATACACGGCTCAACTATAAAAAAGCCCTTGAAGTTAAAAAAGAATCTGATATACAATTAGATAAAATAAAAGAGGTTAAAGATAAATTAGCAGGCGAATTAATTACTGTAATTACACACAATGGTGAAAATCTTGATACATTAAGGATAAATAATGCCAAGAAGCGCCTTGAAGAAGGAGAAAAAAAGGTAGCAACACATGAAGCCAAAGAAATGGAAATTCACGCAGAAATGGATAAGTTACAGGCACAGCTTGATAATACACTGGATGGGGTGGCTGAAGCAAAAGAATCTGAAAAAATAGAATATAGTATTGATGATTTAAAACTCACTGATAACGAACGTGACTTTTTGGAACCAAACTACAGGGATGAATTAACAGTCAATGTTCATGAAAGGGACAATTGGAATAGAAGATCGTTGAGACCATTCAGAAAACAACGTGCAAGGGCAAACGCATATGCCAAGTCGTGGGAAAATACAAAATATGATAGCAGGCCACCTATTACCCCTACCAACACTCCACCCCCACCCAGTAGTAGTGAAGATGATAGTGATACAACTAGCGATTCTCTTCCTCCCCTTTTAAATATTTCAGATTTAGAAGAGGTAGAAGATCTTCCCCTTCCATAATAGAATCTTCTACGTTTATTCTTAAGATTCTACTATAGGGTATATAGTCTAATAGTTTTAATTCCATTACATTAAACTCGCGCATTGATATTCTCTCTTGAGTATATCCACTTCTATGAGAATGCTTTAAAATTGATTTTGCAGGAAAATTATAATCATTTAACAGTTTATCCGCAATTATAAATGCCGTCAAAATTATCAGCTTTATATTCCTGGAATCTTCTTTAATTGGAGTGCCTTTTTTTTGATTTGTATTAATATAATTGTTTGTTATTGCTGATGTAATACATAAATGTTCTAATAATTGTTTATCCTTATATGCATCTTCTTCTGGATATAATTCTTCAATTTCCTTTGTTATTTTGAACAATTTTTCAAAATAAATCTGATAACGTTCTGAACGCCTTGATATATACATTCTGTACAGTTGGATTAATGATTAGAATCTATTTTTAAATTTTATAGGACTTAAAATTTCGTTTTTGTCTAGTTTCTTCTCTATAAATATACCAAATGACTAACAAATCGAGATTAAATAACCATTTGAAGAAAAGAGAAATTAACGAACGGATTGAATCTGTTCGAGGAGAGATTGTTGAACTACAAACTCTTAGTGGGAATGAACTTGAAAGCTACTACATGAGAATTAAGAACCTTGATGAAGATGCTTTAACCATGTTCTGGAAACCTCAAGTGGCTGCTTCAAATGCACAAGATGGTAATGATATGATTGAATCAGCTGTAGTTGGTTATAAAGACGTTTTAGAAAGTCTAACAAAAGGATATAATCATGTTCAATCCGCAAATGATACATTCAAAGAGTCTGATTGGATAGATTTACAAGATAAACTTAATAGCGTTGTTGCTGGAATTGCAACTATTGCAAGATTTACCGAATATAATGGACAAGTTCTAATTAATGGTGAATATCTTAGTAGCACAAATCAATCTTCCGCCACATTTCTTGTTGGTGTAAAACCAGAAGATACTGTGGCTTTTGAACCAAAAAATATGGTCCCAAGTGTTCTTGGAAAAGTAGTTTTAGATGAACCAATCATGGCTGATGATGGTGTAACTGAAGTAACAGAAGCATTTGTTGACCATTTTTCAAAACGCGGACACGACGGCATTGTATTATCTGTTGCATCAACAGAAGTTGGCCAAGCTGCATTGAATTCTATAACTTCTGCTATATCTGAAGTTAAAGAAACTATTTCAGATGCAAATCTGATACAAGATGATTTAGTTCGTATTAAAGGTTTTATGGAAGTAAAAGCTCAAAAAGGAGCCAGCTTCTTAACCAAGTTCAAAAATAATAGGGCTTTAGAATTAGCACAAGAGCTTGAAGATTTAGAGGGACAATTAGAACTATTAGGTACTATGGAAGTCTAAATATTATTACATTTTCTATTTTTGCGTAGATAATAGTACTCAATCCTCTCCATTAATGTCGCTACTTTACATACGCAATATTTATTACAAGAACTTCCTGTATGCCAACCAATATCTACCAATAAAGGTATACCATTGAGCCTTCGCCATTTTTTTTCAATATATCCCTTTAAAAATTCCTTTGAAACAACAGGTCTATCATATATTTCTAAAAAAGACACTATATGCCTGTAAACATCCATACATTTAAAAAGCATTAAATATTAGTCGCTACTTTTCGAATTATATCTATAGTATATGTAATGTTAGAACTATTGATCATATTAATAATTATATCTCTTGGTGTTGTTCTATACGGTATAACTTATCAAATTCTAAATTTTAATGACAAACAAGAAGCCGAAGTAATCATCGAATATGTAGAACCTAAAAATTGTCCCGATTGTAATGTTGAATGTCCTAAACTCGAAGCATGTGAAGAATGTCCCAAATGTCCTCAAGAAGAATGTCCTACATGTCCTCAAGAAGAACAACTTAGTCGAGCCCAGCTGAAACAAGCCATGATGTCTCAGCTCGCCTCCGAGCTTACTGCCAGCATAGCCAAGGAAAACCCCGAAGTCTTCAAGGAGAAGATGCATATTATGACGTTACAGATTCTAACGCTGATTAACCTCGCCCAGAATAGCCCCGAGACCTTAAAGGCGCAGATGAAGCCCATGATGTCGCAGCTCGCCACAGGGCTTACTGCCAAACTCGCCCAGAAGAACCCAGAGGCCTTAAAAGCACAGATGGAGGAGATGATGCCACTTCTTGCAGACGAGCTGATTGCCAAACTCGCCAAGCAGAATCCCGATACCTTCAAGGTGCAGATGGAGTTCATGACGTCACAGCTAGTAGCACAAATGAACCTCGCCCAAAATAACCCCGACTCCTTCAAGGCTCAAATTGAATCCATGGCATCTCTCATTGTCGACGGACCAAATAATAATGGAACATCCACTGATAACATCATCGATGAAGTCAATGAACCTTTTGTATCGAACGAACAATCAAAAGAACAATATACATCCAAAAAATGGTGTTCATTTGGAGAAGAAGGTGTCCAACTTCTACCAACGATTAAACCATTTGAATCTTTAAAAGATTAAGGATAATAATGGCTAATTAGAGCCGCCTGCATCGCCTTTGTATCCTTCTTGGCAGATAAACCAGCCTTCTCAATTAGACTTGTCAATTCAGTCTTCTTCATTTTTACAATCTGATCTTGAGTAGGAGTTCTAGAAGTAGGAGGATAGAAATAAGCTACTACAAGTTCACGAGTATCCTTTAAAGTCGCCTTTGTAGGAATAACTACGTTATGCTTTTCAATAATCTTAGATAATTCACTCTTCTTCATTTCACGAATAGCTTCCGCGGTTGGTGTAATCGATTCCTGCGACATCTTCTGGTCCCAAGCGATCTTGGCTTTAGCAGTCATTTCTTCCGCTTTAGCGTTCCATGGGCGGCGCTCCTTCTCAGACATCTTCTTCCATAGAGCACCAGCCTGCTTTGTAATTTCAAGAACATTCTCCTTGAGTTTGCCATTGGGGTCACCACGGGGGACCCGCTTGGAATCGCGGTAATTCGCACAAAAGGCGAGATATGGGCTAATCTTACGGAAACGCATTACCTTCTTCTTTCTCTTCTTATCAGCAACTTCTGGCATTGCAATCGCCATGTACCCTTCAACACGTTGTGAAAAAGTCTTTACCCAATTGGCAGCATCCTTTGTGGATACACTAGCACAATCCTTGGCAATAGCATTGAGAACAGTCATTCTATCCGCAACAATATACGATTTAAGATTTTCAGTCGTCATTGTAGACATATCTTTAGTCATTGTATAATTTATTACTATATAACCGCACCTTAAGTGGTTTTTTTGAACATTTATCAAAAAAAGCCTACAGGTCTTAAATTTATTTCCATAAAGGATTTTCTTTTTTCGTTGGACCAATATTATACAACCATTGACCAAATTCAGTCTGTTTATTTGGCATACTTGTTGAAGGCATCGTGTAAAACTGACGCTGTGAGTTCTTTTTTCCATATATATCGTCTATATCCTCGTATAAATTCGTTTCAAATGCATCTTCGATCTGGCTTTTTGTCTCTTTTGTATAAGAACATGCCTGATCTCTTTCCCTTGAATCTCCTGGTAAAATATTCATAAACGGATTATTTAAATCTGGCTTTTGACAATTCTCAGTTACAATTTCACCAAAAGATTCCTTCAAATCATCCAATCCTAATCCCCATTTTACCAAACTATATATAATTAACATACTTATAATCGGCATTAAGAGTACTAAAGAATTACCTCTTACCAAAAACAATAACACACTACCATAAATTATAAATCTTGTCACCGCGTTTATTTTTTCTAAATATGTCATATCATCTGTTGGTACAAAGTATTTCAAATTCTCTTTTGAAAATAATACAGAAGGTTTAGTCACCCAAGATTCTACCATTATTATAATATGTAATATTATAATGAATATTTATTTCAAAGATTTACATTATAGCGCTCATATTGCTACAATTATCTTACTTCTCGCTATTCTTATTGTTGTTCTTTCTATTCGCAGCTCAACAAAAAATATACTAATATCAATCGATAGAAAGCCTGTTCGTGAAGGCTGTCCCGCATGTAGCCTATTAGGAGAGGAATAGTCAACAGTACGCCAGAAAACTGTACTTGTAATCAATAAATAAAAAACAAATTTTTTTTGTTTTTAACTAAACATCGAATTAGCTCTTGAAATACTTACAATTCTTTCAATTAGGATTACTTACAATTCATCTTAAGACAGATTGTGGTTTTTTTTACAAATCCTCCCAAGAATCCGGGACATCAATTTGTTCCAGCTTCTCTTCGGATTCATCGTCAGATTCGAAAGACGTAATAATATTCGGAACGATTTGTTCTTCTTCTTTATTATTTTTGTATTTCTTTCGCTCCTTGATTATCTTTTTCCGTCTTTCGATCAAGTCGGATGAAATACCAAAACCTTCTAATTCGGTGCGACCACCGGCAAGGATAAACTGCGTGAAAACACACAATCCAGCCAGTTGTACTTCATTGTATCCGGTCATATGTAAACCAGATTCTTTTAAAGCTTTCAAATAATTTTCAATAGTCGCTGATCTAATCACTGCATCTTTATTGATAATGTCGAAAACTCCCGGATTCTTCCAGACGTTATTGACTAATTTGTCCGCACCGAAATCACGCTTGAATAACGTGTTGATTATGCTATTAGCTTTAGTCGAAGGGATATTAAGCTCCTTCAACATTTGCACAAGCATCGTTCTGATATATTTATCAGTAGTGCCATTCATGCTACATTTCTTAGTCGACCAGGACTCGAAAGTCCGAAGAGACTTCGTGTAGTTAGCCTTGCGGTTTGAAACAATCGTTTGAATCTTCGATTCCATTATCAATAGAATATAGTAATTCTTTTATTCACTTTCTATAATTATTATTCTATTACTTACACTTTAATAGTCTAAGTCTTATTTCGAATCATTTTTTTCTTTTCCTTCTCAGGTGGGGGCGGACATTTAATTGGTCTCTTCATAGTTGGAGGTGTTTTTGGCGGAGTTACAACTCTTAAATCTTCAGACTTATCTATCTTTACCTCTTCTATACCCATTTTACTCTTTAATATTACAATTCTCTCTTATATCATCTATTATTTTCCCCAATTCTTGAATTAAAGTTGTATATAACTCATTCACATATTCATCCGCACCCTTTATAAAGAGAGGTCCTTCTAAATACCTTTCCTTATTTACAATTACATCTCCTATCTTACCAATATTATTCAAATCAACCAAAAATAATCTTTTCCGATTTATAACCCTTGGTTCCGGGTAATCAATTGCCCAATAAATTGGTATTGTACCTGCTTCAAATGCATGGAAAATCTTTTCTGTAAAATATCCCTCTCCCTTTGAATTCTCAGGACATATGTTATAAACACTATCCGATATATAATTTATCTTATCCGTCCATCGATCTATCCTATTTGATATCTCTTTAGTATTTTTCCTAAATTTACCAGGATAAAATACTTTCCCATATCTTTCCATTTCATTCCCAATCTTACGTCTAACTGTACAATCATGACTACTTACAAATGTTGCAAACTTTTCCTTCTTATTCTTTAGATTCTCTCTATTCCTTCCTTCAATATAACTTAAAATATTATTCTTCTTGTCATAATTATATACCTTCTTATCACGTGACCACATATACAACCATAGTGGAAAGTTTATCCTTTTATTAGATAAATCTGTCTTATTAAAACCTATTATTAAGTCAAAAATTCTACATAACAACTTATCATCGTTATATGGCGAATATCTATTCGGATTCTCTCCCGTATAAAATATTTTATATCGAGCTTTTGTATTTTTTACCATATTTATATCTCCAAATACAGAACATATTAGTATTGTTGGATTCTCTTCCGAATTTACCTTTATTATACTTTCATTCGGAAAATTACTTCTTATTATATCGAATAATAACTCTCTCAAATCCCAATGATTCATGTATGCAATCGATATTACACCCATAATTATACTATACATATTCCATTCTTCAATTTTTCAGCTCTATAATCCTTAACGAATACTGGTTTCTTCACCTTCTCTCCAAAGAAATAAAACTTTGGCGAATATTCAAGCTTTTCTACTCGCCATAAATGTCCTGTAAATGTAGAAACATTGAATTTTACAGTATCTTTATTAATCAAAAATCCCCAAATCTTTTTACCCTTGTAGTTTATATAACTTACTAAATATTCTTCATCATTATGTTCTTCATTCAAAACAAATGATAAAACTACTTTTTTTGAACCTTTTTCTGATCTGTTTGACCTTCTTGATATACGT
>MDSY01068036.1_pt1 | contig 57330 bp, 41 predicted proteins | sample 811131 | NCBI WGS metagenome assembly MDSY01 (sample SAMN05326643, study PRJNA326480) | marine metagenome | isolation source: seawater | place: Atlantic Ocean: South West | collected 2010 | reverse complement strand
TTCTATAACGCCTAATAACTTTCAATTCCCGAATAACGTGGTGACTAAAAGGTCATACGACTCGACCCCACAATCAGCCGTTTCAATAGCCGTTTCTTCCGCATCCACGCCGCCCGCGTACGACACTGTGCGATACGAAAAAATCATGAAAAAGGGAAACGAAGAAATTGCAAATTTAAAGCAAAGGGTGCTGGGGTTTACGCCCGACCGAGACGATGACGGGGAAGAGTAGGGTTAGTTGTATGAGCATTTAGTCTAAAACACAACGAGACAAAAAACCTCTATATACCCACTACATACATTTCCCTCGAAACTTTTCCCGTTTCGCCTTGTCCATCTTTTCCCCAGCCGCGGAGTGGGACGCGTGTCGCGCCGCGACGACGTCACCGAAGGCGGGTATTATTTTTTCTGATTTTTCTTCACCTTTTTCGGTATCACCTCCTTTGCCTTCACCCCCTTCCTTCCTCGGATCCCGAACCTCCACCCCCCTGGCTTTGGTCTTTTCGAGTTTCGCCTGTTCCTTCTTCTTCTTCTCCAACGCGCGTTCGCCGTGGTACACGACCTCGCGCATGCGTTGCAGTAAATCTTCCATGCCTCCGTTTTCTAATCGCGCTTTGTTTAGTTCTACGCGTGCTTTTTCGGCGACTGCTTCGTCGTACGGTTTAACCTTCTCAAACGTCACCAACCGCCTTCCCCACCTAGTGCTCAGCATCTGGTCACTCTTTGCGACTAACTTCAACATAGGGTGACTCGGCGTTTCGTCCGCCCCCGCGGTCTTGGCATCCTCCGCGTCCGCGGCGCAGGGCATGAAGAATCCTAAGCGACCTCCGATTGATAGTAGTCTAGCAGCATTGTCCATGAGATCGTCCATGCACTCCGAGAACGGATACGGAACAGTGGATGGGATGTGGTCATTTTTGAACTCATCAGGGACGGGGGGTACGGAGCCGTCGCTAAGACGCTTTCTTCCGCCTGATTTCCTGCCACCAGCCCTCACACCGTACGGCGGATCACCCACAACGCCCTGAAGCATCCCCTCGACGTGTTTTCGTTTCGAAAAGGAATGCTTATGCAAGTCCATCCGTAACAACCCAACCGGCGCGGGTAACCCGTAATCGCGAAAATTGCTCCACACGTCGACTTGGTCGCCTGTCTTTTTGTCTTTTTTGCCGAATTTTATTACTCTAATATCAATATCAGTGCCCATGGTCATGGCGCCAAAGTGTGCAGCGGAGACCAAAATAGATCCAGTTCCGCAGAATGGATCCCAAACGATACCTCCACTTCGGGCGTGGATCATGTTGCACATAATAAGGCCCATTTCCACATCCATTGAAGTGGGGCCTAGGTAGCGGCGCTTGGTGAGGTCGTACTTCGTGATCGCTTGTCGTCCGTTGCCCACGCCAACTACCCTTCCGAAATACTTGCGCGCCGGAATGTCCATCGGCAATCCTTTTATGTTATCGCTCCGACACGTTTCAATGTGCCAGAACAAATTACCCGGGTCCTTCATTTTAGCTTTACCATTGAACAGTAACCCACCCTCAATTAGTTTATCCATCCTTCTCCGCACCGGGCCGAAAGGGTCGTCTTTCGTCCCCCGCTCACGGAACCCGAAATCCTCGTTCACGACTTTGAAAGTCGTACCTTCCGCTAAGAAACGTTTTTGTTGCGCTCGAGTTAAATATTTCCCTTCATCTGCGATGGATGCGTTCAGCGCCTCATCGTCCGTCCCCTCACCCCACACCTCAATCAATGCTTTGGTCAATATACTTCTTTCCACTATTTTAGAAGCTACTTCATCATTCGGAAGCCACACATAGTGCAAGGGACTGTGCTCGATGTCTCCGAACGGTGACCGCCACTGGACGGTATCCCCGACGCCGTGCAAATCCGCGAGGGCTTGAAGCTCTTGTTTTCGGAAATCCAGATGGCGGTGCATGAAGTACACCAGGTACCACCCCATGCTGGGCAATAAATCTGAAGTGACCGGGGAGGTGCGTATCCACAGCAGTCTCACGAGGCAGCTGTGTATGCGCAGCAGTCAGAAATTCGGAACACAGCGTGTTGCACCGGCGCGACGCGTGCGCGGCGGAGTACCGCCGCCTCTTGTCGGCGGAGCGAAAAAACCTTTTCCAGAAATTTGCCTTCGATTTTTGGCAAAGATTGTGACTGTCATCTCATCACTCCTCTTGACGCACGTCGGGAATGCGCGTCGCGTCGGCCTCTGTGCATGTGCGTGCGTGCGTGGAACATTCAGGTCGCGCCCGAGGTGTTTCGCGGCGACTAGGTTTGCGTTCCGTTCGTCGTCTGGCGACGAACGGGTTTGCGTACGATGCGGGTGATGAGAAAATAAGTGATGTCTTTCGAGATGACATAGATGACATCCCCAAATCGCTTCGCAGATGGTGCGTCACCACGAACGGAGGCGTCGAGGCGGATGAAGCGGACAACCAGACGCTTCGAGATTTGGTGAACAAAGCATCCACAAGTTGTGGTGAGACGAGTATGGGTAGTCTTGCTCCCGGTGTCGTTTGGAAACTTCTCGGGTGCACGCAACACAAAGAGCCGTCCCCAAGGTCCTGGCTCGCGTCTCCGTTTTTCTGGTTCGCCAAAGAGGCGCAGCACGAAAGTTTCTTGTTAGCAACAAGTCAAGAGGGTGACGCTTCGTATTCCAACACCAATCCTGTTTTGAAACTCGCCGCGCGGGTGACGAGCGGGTGGGACGAGTGCCGCACTGGAGAACAGTGGATAACTAGTTTCGGCGAGCGCAACGCGACGGCGGTGTTTCCCTTTTCCATCGTCGAATCGATTCTCAACAGAGCGGACGTCGCGTTTGAAAGCGGAGAAGCGACGTTGAGGTTTATGAGTGACGGGTACGATGAAAGCACTTCAAGTACGGACTATTCCATGGAATCCAGGATCGTGGTTGATTTCGGAAACGGGCGGGTTGTAGGGGATTTAGTCACACAAAGCGAAGTTGCCGAAGATAAAAATATAAAAACAGTCACGCTCCAAACCACTAAGTTCGAAAACACCGGGACCGTTTTGGACACCGTAACTGTTCCCAGTGGAGCGGTAATGGGCGCGTTGTCGGTACTGTCTGATGCGCTTCGTTCGCGGAACAATAGAAACGGTTTGCCGGGAATTCCGTACAGGTTTATTGAAGTAAACGATGGAAAGAAAAAAATAGCAATCGCCGTCGCCGGAGCCAGCACTGAGACAGAGACGATTCTCATCTACGAGAGAATGGACAGAGTAGATGCTTAGCATGGTGTAAAAAATTAGAAAATCCCCATCGTTACCTCCGGAACCTCCCCTTGAACTGTTTATCCTTAACTCTCTTGGACACAAAGCTCGTCCGCCGGTTCTTCGCCGCCTTCGCCCGAGCGGCGAGCGGAAGGTTTTTCTTTTTGTTCTTCTCCTTGTTCGAGGTTCCGCCTTCCTTTTTGTTTTTCCGATCCTTGGCGGCGCCGAACACGCCGCGGTCTTCTCGGCCAGCCATGATGGATGCGACGCGTGACTCTTTGTCATGCGCGCGTTTGATGCCTATAGCGGCTAACGCGTCAGGGTTGACCCGTCTATCCGCGACCGCGCTTTTATCCGCCGCGCGCAAAATGCGTCGCATTTCTTCCGCGCCGGTGCTCGCCGCGGTTTTACCCCCGCCTGTTTTCTCAAACGCCTGCCCTAACTTAGTCGCCGTCTTCAGCGCTTTTATGCGTTTGAAGTCCTCGGGTCCAAGAATCCGGTCGTGCTCTATTTTTGTATCAGCCTCGGAATCCGAACCGTCGAGGTCTTCGTTTTCCAGCTCTGCTTGTTCGCGTTTTTGTTTCGCAAGTTCCTTGTGCCGGCGTCTTAATTCGCTTAAACTTAAGACTCCATTTTTCCTCACCTTGGGACTCGGACCTCCGCTCGCTTCTGCTTGTTTTAGTAATTGTTGTGCTTGTTGTTTCTTCTCCTCCAAGGTTAACGATGGGGTTATTCGTTTACGCTTTTGACCCGTAACAGGGTCCATCACACGCCCGTCGCTGTCACTTTCCAAACCCGCTTCGTCGACCTCAGAGACGGAGAGTTCTTCGTCTTCAGATGCATCATCCTCTTCGTCAGACCCACCCTCTTCCCCAGACCCACCCTCCTCCCCCTCCTCATCAGATCCATCTTCCAAGTCACCATCCCCAAGCACGTCGACATCGTCGCTGTCGGAATCTGAACCGTCACCGCCTGACGTGTCACCTCCATCTAAATCCGGATCGAACGTCTCTAGATCCGCGTGAAACGCCTCCATGGCTTCGCGCTCTTCCCGTCGGCGTTTTGCGATGTCCTTCTGTAAAAGCTCAGCGCCCTCTATTCTTTCGGATACCACGACGTCGCCGTACGCGGCGAGCGATTTATCCATGTCAGCGCCTGGTGCAGGTTGGGTAGTGTGGAAGGGGCGGTGTGGTTAGTTTTGTGCTATAAGCAAACACCAAAAATCGCAATTGATATGTAAAGAAAAGCGAACTGGACGTCGTCGGAAAACCAAAAAATCCAAATCCTACTCGTTGCGTCAATTACTAAGCGGATAATTCGTCTGAGTCATGTTGTGAATGGCTCTCCGCCGAATTATTTTCTCATCACTCGCAGTAGGTGCTGGGTTTTTGTATGGGGTGTAGTCACGGTGGCGTCGTCGGGTGTTACAGGCATATAGTCGGGCACAAAAACCAAAAAAACAAATGGAAATACTTCCTCAAGCAGGCAAACAGTCGGAAACGGTGCGTACCTCTCCCTCGGTCCTTCTTTTCCAGCATACCCGGGGCGAGTTCTCTGAACGTTGAGATCAACGCCCGCGCCGCCGTCGCCACCGGCTTGTCCCTAGCTCGTTTATACTGTGCCAGGTCTTGCAATAGATCAGTGTTCATGACCAAAGGACACCTCAAACAGATTTCTCGCACGCAGTTTATGCCGACTGCTACTACCTCTGGCCGCGCTCGGTCGTGCACGAACTGATTCACGAGTTGTTTCAAAAGAGGTTCCAGCGCGTCCGGCGGGATCAACTCGTGGCACGCCGTCGCCGTAGCCGCTAACAATTTCGTAACATCCCGCTGGTTGGGCTGCACGTACCGCTGAAGAAACGGGTACAGGTGTAGTATCATCAACCGGTGAAGACCCACTACTCGCGACAGCACCTGAATCAGTAACATCTTGGTGTCAAACTTCAACGCCGACCCGCTCTGCAGCCGGTGGAAAAGACGCTCGGCGAAGTTCTGCGGGTCGTTCACAAGCGTCATCGCCGCGAACCGCGCTTCGCCGGAAGCGCCATCCTCCTTCCGGTCCGCGCGTCGAATAGAAGCTGCCTGGCGCTTCAGCTTGTCCTGCTTCTTCTTTTTCGTGCGGCTGACGCCTGTTGGAAGTGAGTTGGGGGGGTAGGGGTAGTTAGTGTGGGTTACAGTTACATGAGATGCGATTGTCAGATGAGCGTTGCCAAAAACTTCAGCGAAGAAACCAGTTACTCCTCCTTATCTTCCTTCGTATAGTATAGGCCTCAGAGATCTTGGTGATGTGTGTCGTCACTGTTTGAGCTCGAGAGTAGCAAATATATCAATGCATCATCGGCCGGAGGAAGAGGAGAGAAGAGACTAATTACTCATAGCGAGTGCTCAAGCGACATCCCAAAAAGAAAAAAAGAAAAAACCTCTTACCTTTGTTGTATGCCCTGTACACGTCTTCTTTCGACACCCCGGTTGAGGTCCCGGCTTTTGTGCCTTGTCCTTGTTTGGGTTTGTCTTCGTCATCGTCCGAGTCGGAATCCCCCGCCTCTGCGGCTGCTTCAGCGGCTTCGTCTTGCCCCAAAAAGAACTTCAAACTCGCGACGAGAATTTTTGGACTTTTGTGTTTAGTAGCCTCCGCGACTAGGTTCACGGTCCGCGCGTCGTTCCAGATGTTCCGGCGGTACAATTCAGTCAACACCGCTAACGCCTTCTTCGCCGCAGCTTCGTGTTCGTCCGTGATCGCGGCTTGCAGGAAGTTCTGAACAGAGCGGTTTAATTTGTCGTCGCGTTTCGTTTTGTTCGCTTTTTTTACAGACGCGACGATGTGCTTGAAGATTAGTAATCTCAACTGCTTGTCGGGCGTCCTGAACAGCTTAAAGAATAACGGAAGAAGCTCCACTAACGTCACTGACCCTCTGTTATGTAATAAGATCAAAGCACTCGTTAGGCCTCGTCTTAAACTAGGCTCTAACAGCGCATAGTGTTGGTTAAGAAGCTCCATGATTGGGACGTGAAAACCAGGCATGTCGTTTGGGTATTTGGATGCGACTTGTGCTAAAAAACTGGTTAAGTCCGCAAACGCTTTAAAGTCTTTCCCTGGTTTAAGCATAAACAAACCGTGTAACGCGTTGTAGTGCTGGAGCTGCATCAGGACGTCGTCCCGGTAGCCTTCCGGGTCTCTTTTGGCCTTGCCTTGGAGAGAGAGGAGGTCGACGCGGGACATGATTTCTGATTTCCTTTCTTTCTACCGAGCCGCCGCCGCTCTCGGAAAGGGAGGGATTGCCTCTTGCCTCTCGTCACTCCTCGTAGATGCCGTCCCCGTCACGTAGCCGCCTACCCGCGACTTAGGACACCCGCACCCGACCGCTGACGTGTACGATACCTCGTCTGCGTCTCTGGGGTCTCGACGTGTGCGCGGCGCGCTTCGCTGTGTCCATTGTCATTGTCGTCGGCGGCTCATTCTTCACAGCCGCCGATATTAACTCAAGGAATTAGACCAAGGAATCTAACTCGAAAACAGTTGCCTTTTTGGCTTTTCAGTAAACGCTTGACAAGACTCGTGTTATTCTCCGACGCGCGGTGTTCCCGTTTTCACGCGCCTCTTTGAGTGAAAATCAACCACAATGAGTGACTCGGAGGAGTACTCCGACACTGACTCGGATGCCATGGAGGACGACCGTCGTCCTGCGACCGTGATCGAGGCGCATGACGTGAAAGCCACGATAGAGGAGTTGAAAAATAAAAGAATCAACGACGCGCAATCCGCTGCTTCCGCTGAGCGAGCCGCGGTCAAAGCCAGAGCGGCGGCTGCGGAAGCCGCGGCGGCGAGATTCGACGCCGCGAATAGAGCAGCCGCGGAACAAGCCAGGAACCCACCGCCGGTTGCACCAGGAGTACGTGTAGGACCCACCAAACCCAGATCTCGTTGAAGGGGCGTTTCTGACGGTTTTTCCGAGAGATTTTGACCTGTTATTATTTGCTTTTCTCACCAATTTTTCTATCCCCCCCTTGTCAGCAGGCCTTACCCCCCCAACTACAAACGCACAAGGACAAGCTCATCACTATCTTATTAAACGTAAAAGATCCTATGCGGAACACCCCACCGGTTCAAGAGCAGTGCATTAACACGTTGCACTCAATTTGCGAGAACGCGTTGGCGAATCCGAATGACCCAAAATTCAGGAAAATAAAGTGCCTCAACAAAACGATCATGAACAAAGTGTCGCCGTGCGCGTACGGCGAGGACTTTCTTGTGGCGGCTGGATTTCCAAAACTCGTGGAGCTGAACGAAGCATTTTTTGCATGCGGAGCAGTCACAGAGAAAAACGACGCGCAAGGTGCGAGTGGAACTACAGCTACTCCTACTACTACTACTACTCCTACTAATCCTACTCCTCAATTCAACGGCAAGAGCGTCCCTCCGTTTTGTTTTCTGAAGATTAACGTTTCGGAAGAGTGTCCCGTTGCGATTCTTCGACGCCTTGAAATCGCCAAAGACCTTCTGGACAAAGCATCCCTGTTGGCGGTGCAAAAAACGGAACGCTGGGAACGAGAAAAAACACGAGAAAAGGATGAGATTGAGATTCAAAAGCAACGCGCGAAGGAGGCGATCCGGGAGGACAAAGAAAGGAGGCAATTAGTGGAGGAGAGGAAGCAGGCGGCGAAAAAGAAAGAGGCTGAAATTTGAAGAAAGTGAATGAGCGTTGCGAGAGACGTGAACAGCACGTAGAGGTCACGAAAACTTGTGATGATAGGCATAAAAACAGGTGGACGATACTTTCGTCGTCTAGTATTCTAGCTAATTTGCTAGAATTTACATAATTGGGGATGAACGGTGACGACGTCGCGGGTCATTCCCTAGTTGATATCCAAGGACAACTCGCCCGCCGCGTTTTTGGCAATCAGCGGGATCTTCTCAGCGGCAAGTTCGGTGGACACAGCTGTGCGTTTCGACACGACCACGGCGAGGGCGGCGATACCGAGAACAAGCGCACCCGCAACCGCGAGGTGCGCGGTGTCCACATGGCCTATAGACTGGTTGCCCATACGCGCGGAACCCAGGTCGGCGGTTTTCGTGCGAACCGCGGTGATTGTGTGTTTTGGTTCCACAATCTGCGTAACCCCGAGCGTTGCTTCCGCCATAGCATCCGCGGCGGCGTTCGAGGTGCTAAGAGCAGCGCAGGTATCCGCGCACGTGCCCCATACTTTACTTACGGATCCGAATTGCTGAGCAGGTGAGTACCGGCGGTTCCTCCACTGGCTCGCAAATCGCCCGGAACAGTCGTTGTTCAAAAGAGGCGAAACCGTTTCGCCAAACGAACGCTGCCAGCGTTCGATGTCCCCGACGTGCCCGACGTCGTACACGTGGTTGGGCGCCCTGTAGCTGTTCTGCCACTCCGCGGTGTGGCCTTCGTCATCCTTGCGGAGCTGCTCCGCGATCGAGAAACCGTACTCAACGCCCCGTTCGAATCTACTTGGGTTGCGTTCAACCAGCGCGAACGTACACACCTTGTGGTACTTTTGGTTATCGCGTGGGCTCGTAAACGGAGCCATGTCCAACCCGGTCCAGTAGTTCCACAGCTTGGGCGCACCAGGGCGGTCCAGCCGTCCAGACACCAGCTTCCACTCAACGATGTCCGATACCTTCATGGGCTCGTGAAGGTACTTTTCATCTTCGTTGAACTGGATGTCCTCCCGCGTGCGTAATGCGGTGTTGTTCACCCGCGTGTCGACGACGACGTCGGGGATGCACTCCGAGGTTACATAGAAACACGGGGGGGGCGAGGTGCGGCACGGGTCCGAAACCGGACACGAAGGGTGCTTCCCGATGTGCGATACACGCGCGGTTAAGATGAGGTTAAACTCTTCCCACGTCCCGTCGTTGTTCGTGCCAGCTGGGGAGGGGGTGTTACTGGTGGGGCAGATATGGTCGTCTGAGTCGCACACCCGGTCGGGGGCTAGAAAGTCAGTGTCCACCTCCGTGTTCGGGCCCATCGTCCCGACACACGTCGCGTGGCATCTCGAGTACTCCTGGTAGTACCACGCCTTGTGGTAGTAAAACAGCTTGAACATGTCGTGCTTGTCGATGTGTTTCGGGTCCGTAATCCAAAACCGGTCGTACCGGTCGGACCACCAGCGGGGGTGGTTGGGCGTACGCAGGGCGTAGGGGGTGAACGAGTGTTCGCGCAAGTGCACGTAAGGCTCGTGCGAAAACGCCGGGACCATAGAAAACGGCGCGTACGTGGGGTACGGGTTCGAGTTTTCAAAGTCGACGTACGTAGGGTACGCCGCTAACGTAAACGCGTTGAACTGAAACGCGTTCAAGGCAAACTCCACGAAACCGGGGTACGCGCCGTTGGGCAGGACGAATGGGACGTAGGTCGCGTAGCTTGTGCCGGATACAAAAGGGTCGTAACTGAAAGCAGTCCACGTGAATGAAGCGCTCAAGTCAGGGAATGCGGAAGTAATAGTATGCGCGACGTACCCGGGGTAAGCGCCGTCGGTCAACGCGAAGTCCACATAAGCAGGGTACGCCGTGCTCGGCGCGAAGTCCACGTACGTCCCAAAGGCACCAACATTGACAGAAAACGTGGGCACGTGTGGCGCGGACGTAACGTCAGGCGCGTACGCGTCGTACGAGTACTCCTCCGCGACTTCAAACGCCACAAACCCCTCAAACGCCACGGGATCGAAGGGCTCGTAGTCACCAAGGTCGGGGATCTTAGATCGCGCCAACGCTTCCACGGCGGAGTTGAGGGCATCGAAATCCTGGTCCGCGGCGGTGATTTCAAGGGTGCTGGCGTCCGTGACGTTTGACCCAAACTCAGACGAGAGCCACTGCTGGAACTCGGCGTCCGTTTCAGTGATCCACTCGGCTTCCATCTTACCCACGACGTTGGCGTTGATCGCGGCGATGTCGCCGGCCACGTCATCCGTGTCCATTAATTTATCACTGCTCGCGACGAAGTAGTCCTCGAACTCGTTGTCCACGACCCACTGGTTTATTTCCGTGTTGACTGAAGTGACGTAGTCAGCTTTCACGGAACTTTCCAAATCGGCGTTGATCGCCGCGAAGTCGGGAGATGTGTTGGTGACCCTGATGGAACCACTCGCCAAAGAGGCGTACCCCTCGATTTGGACCCAGGTTTGAAGCAAGGCGTTTGTATCGGTGACCCACTGAGAGTTTACTTGCGTTTCGATTGCGGCGTTCAGCGCGTCGATGTCTTCGGAAACGGATCCAACGCTCACTCCGGTGACGTACCCAAAGCCGTTGGCGGTCAAAAACGCGTCGAGCTCGTCGTCGGCGTCGTTCACCCAGTCGTCCTTGGCTTGGTTCTCGATGTTAGCATTCAAAACCGCGAAGTTCTCGTTGACGTCATCCACGGTGGCGGAGACGTCAGAGTAGCCGTTGGCTGTGAGCCACTGCTGCAACTCGGCGTCAATAGCAGTAACGTACGCCGCCTCGGCTTTGCCCTCGACAACCGCGTTGATGTTGGCCACGTTGGGCGACGTGGTGGTGATCGCGACGTCAGAGGAGGTGACGAAGGTGTTGTAGTTCTTGGACGCGAGCCAGTTCGTTAAATCGGCCGAAGCAGTAGAGATCCAGTCAGCCTCAACCTCAGCCTTGACCACGCTGTTCACCGATAAGGGGTACCCAGGGTACCCACCGCTACGCGCCGCGGCGTCCGAGCCGTCCAAGGAAACGTCGGACGCAGAGACCAAAGAGTCGTACCCTTGGGAGTTGAGCCAAGTGGAGACCGCGGCATTCTCAGTGGAAACCCAGTCATCCACGGTCTGCGTCTCAATTGCGTCGTTCAAAGTGGACAGGGAATCAGTGACAGATCCAATGGACACGGAAACTGCGGATTGTAACCCCCGCTGGGCGAGCCACTGCTGCAACGCGGCGTCCGCGTCCGAAACCCACCGAGCTTTGACCTGCGTTTCAACCTCAGCGTTCACCGCAGCGATGTCCTCGTTGACCTCGTCAATAGAAACCCCGGTGACGTACGCGTAGCTCTTGGACGTGAGCCACTGCTGGAACTCGTTCTGTGAGTCGGTGACGTGCGCGGCTTGAAGCACGGCTTCCACGGCAGAGTTGAGAGAAGAAATAGACTGCGTGACTGACGTAATAGACGCCGTGGCATTGCTCACATCTTCCGTATAAGCCTTGTCAATCAGCCAACCGTAAAAGTCGTTCTGCGCGTTCCTAACCCACTCCGCTTTGACCTGAGTTTCGACGTCGGCGTTCAACGCGTCGATGTCTTCGGAAACAGTGTAGATCGCGACACCGTCGACATACGTATACCCATTAGCGGATAAATAAGAAGTGAGGTTCGAACTCGCGCGCGAAACCCAATCCGCCTCCGCTTGCGTTTTTGAGTCGGCGTTCATCGCGGCGACACCCGGATTCCGGGAGGTGATAGGATCAATCCTTAAAAACCCAAGACCTTGCGAAGTCTTCCACTCCTCGAACATATCGTTCGCAGCAGATATCCAGTTCGACACGACTTGCGTCTCGATCAGGGAGTTGAGGTGGGTCATGTCCGGTGACACTGTTGTGACGTCCAGGCCAGACAAAGAATCGTACAACGCGCCTTTCGCGTCAGTCCAATCCGTGACATTCTCGTTGAAATCGCGAACCCACCTTTTTTTTATTTCCGTCTCCACCAATTGATTCACCCTAGGGATGTTCTCGTTCCAGGGCGAGATGTTGACGTAGGGCGTGTCACTTGGGTTGACGACGTCGTCGTACTTCGCGTCTTCCAAAAAGGTTTGAAACCGCGCGGCTTGCTGCGCTGCGTACTCCGAACGCACCTGTTTCGTCACCTCCAAATTGAACGCACTCAGATCCTCAATGCAGGTGTCGACATCGTCGGCGTATTGGTTTAGGAAGGAGTAATCCCCGGTGGGTCGGCCGGTTTGCGATTTGTACGCGTCGAGGTGCGCGCGCTCCAGCGTGCGGTTACGCGCCGTCATCAAGCGATCCAGCTCGTCGTTGAGGTAACCGAGAGTCGTTTCCGGCGGCGTCAACACATCGCATGAGTGGTACCCAGCGCACCGCCAGCTGTGGTGCCCGAATCTGTAGCGCATGGAGCGGTCGAAATCGTCACGCATTGCGGAGTCCAACCGGGTTGTTAACGTTGAAGTGTCGATCGTGTCGCAATCGTTTTCGGCGAGGTACTCCATCATCTTCGGCAATTCCTTGACGATCGTCGCGTTGATCTGTTCCAGCGCGATGTCCATGTTGAACGAGTGCGTTGGTTTGGACTGCACAGATGTCTGCCACAGAAACTTGTACCGCCAAAACTTGGTACCGGGCCAGGTGTACCCGGTGTGCCGTCGGGGGGGGTTCCCGGGCTCGACGTAATCCGAAAACGTCGGGCGGTTGAAATCATTGCTCTCGACCAGATTGTTCGCGGGCCAGAAGGAGTCGAACGTGTCCCGCGCGCGCTCCAAGTTGAACGGGTACAAATCGGTGTCGAAGTCCCACACGTCCGTCATCGGTGCGCCTGGGCAGGACTGGTTCGCAGACGCGATGCCGCCCCTGGAGTGGCGCACTAACGGAGGCGAAGACCGGATGCACCCCGGATGTGCGATGCCCGCGGGGTCGTCGTGCAGTACGCCGCGTTCGCGTTTGTGAAGCACAGCGCGGCGACCATCGCGGCGGTCACGCGCCGCACGCGCCGCATGCGAGGAGGCTCCATTGGACCAATCTCGCCACACAACCGATTGCTTCGACGGACGAAGACAGGCGCGGCGAGGGTATGCGGGTTTGGTCGGGTCTTCGGGTGTTGCGTTCTTGGACGGTTCGACGGTTACGCTTTTTTCGACTGTCGAGGTTACGAGGGGTGTTTGCTATAGGAATGCGTTTCTTTTTTGGGCCCCTTCGTTTGGAGCGAAGAAGTGCTTTTCAGTTGATCCATAAAACCACATCTCTAACTACTTTTTCCCCTTCTACTTCGCCGGCTTGACGGGTTTTTTCTTCTTTATTTGCGTCTTCCCCTTTGCCCCCCCGCCGCTGTTCCCCCGGCGCTTAAACTCCACATCACCAGGCAGTTTTTTCGCCACGTTCTTATCGAGGAACGGCAGCACTTTGTAGTCCAAGGTGGGTCCAATATGCATCTCGAATAACTCCTTGCCGGTTTCAATGGTCTCCACTGTCGCTTTCTTGACACTAGACACGATCAAAACACTGGTTCTCTGTAAGTCGTCGCCGTACACGTGGCCTATTAATCCGAATCCGGTGAGAACTATTAATCGTCCAATCGTGGATCCGAAAAGTACATCCAGCCTGTGTGCGATTCGGCCGGCGCCTGCTTTTTTCGGGTGCCCGATTGCACTTTTCAGATACCCCCCCCCGCCGACTCCCAGCCAGGAAAGAAACGTTTTTAATGGTTTAAAAACGCCTTTGCTTGCGGTGGCGGGGGGGGCGGAAGGTGCAGTAGTGTGGTTGCTGCCGACTAATATTTTTGCCAATGGTATTTTGGACGCGAACGGGACTTTTCTGAGAATAATTTTGGGCTTGATTGGCGTGAAAACATTTCCAGGCATCCCCGGCACACCGAGAAACCCCCTCCTCAACCGTCGGTACTCCACCACCCGTTCTTCGTCCGCTCTGTGCAACTCCGGATCGGTGAGGTATCCGTAGGAGTTGGCGTGGTGCTGGAGGTTCGCGCTTGATATCTTTGCCCACCCTTTCGGTCGGACGTGGCTTAAATTCGATCGCCACCGGCTGGAAACTTCCTGTAACCTCATCGTGGATGCGCTCGACCCGTCCTCGCCCACTCTTTTCGCCCACTTCACCACGCGTTTGGGGACGCTTGCAGTGACGAGTAACGAGCCTCGTGGTTTTGGTAACGCGTTTAACAAAGCCGAAACTTCCCAAGGTTCAAACCCTACCAACGTATCCTCTGCGATGAACACAGCAGGTTTTTTTTCGTCGAACCCATTCTTGACGAGTAACGTTTTCAACCTCGCCAACTTCTTATCCTCGCCGAGTTCTTGCTTCAGATCAAACCCCACTACTTTTGCTTCCTTCACCGTCTCTCGTGTGATGTGGTGGAACGGAGATGACGGGGCGTGTTTTGCGTTACCGCTGCTGGCGCCCGCCGAGCGCAACAACTGCCTTTTGAACAAAAGCACTTCGACTGCATCGATCTCGAACCACGTCACGTTAGGTATTGCCAAACGGAACGGCCGCGTTGAGAACCCTGGGTTAAGGGCGACGACCTGAGTTATCGGGGAGTCACTAGCGAGACACTCTCGAAGGATTATGTCGTCAACCACCCTGTGTTTCACGGCGCGCGAGTGTACCGATGGAGTTAAAATATTTTTTTGACCTTCATCCGAATTCGGACTCGTCGTACTCAACGCACCCCCCGTGACACTCGATACGGCTCTTTCCCCTGCGAGGAACACGCCAAGCGGATCGTACAGAAGGTTGCCGCCGCCGAGGCATCGAACCGCGGCGTGCTCGCGAACCGACGCGCGGTGCGATCGTTCCAGCTTTTGCTCCAGGTAATCACCACCCGATCCTCCGCCGCGCGACTCGGAAGTGTCGCTTCCCACTGCTTTCGGTGACCCGCCAGACTCCGACATCGCAAACGCTATCCGAAAACAGTCTCACACTGAAAGGCACACACACCACCGCCGTGTGTCCTCACACACCAGGGCCACTCCACGCCGTGCGTGCGCCAGTGTTGATCGGGGCTTCGGGAAATCTGACCTGGCATGTTTATTGGTCTCGCAGTCTACAAAAGAAGTCTCGGTCAGAGTTGAAAGATGTCTACGGGTCACGCAGTGAGCACTCTCGCTCGATTGATATGAGCCCCTTTCGAGAAATGCGACACCTGTGTTCAAACGCTTCGTCAGGTAGAACACACTCCCACTTTTGCTCGCACCGCACGTGCCTCCCTCACCCCATCTCAGCAATGGTGCATTGTAGTTTCGGGTGCGAGGAGTGGAGCGCCCGTAAGATTCTGTGGGTCACGTGGAGCTGGAACACGCTGATCCAGACGATCTGGAGCTTGCTGGCGGTGGTGCAGGGGCAGAGGATCTCGAAGCTGAGCTCAACGTTTGAGGCTGGCGATCGGACGTCCTCAAACCTCGTAACGGGCATCGTCGCCACCAGCGCGTGGGCGGTGGTGCTTGTGATTCTGTTCCTGTTCTTCTCGCTGCTTGTGTTGTTGCGGAAGGTAAGGAGAAATGCTGTGTTGGAGTCTCCCAGCAGAAGAGACCCAACCCACGCTCTTGTCCTCCGTCATGGAAAAACTATCTTATGACTGGTCTGCTCGTCTCTGCAACACTGACCGCGTGACTCCTTCCTTTTCTGTTTCTCAAATATAATCAGACGATCGCCAAAACGGGCGCTGGATTCTCGTACGGTCTGATCGTCGCCTCAGCGATTCACATGTTCTTCGCGCTCGGCGAGGCGTGCGTCTCGTTGTACTCGCACGAGCGGTGGCTGAATGATTTACCGGCCACGAGTTGGTCACTCAAAGATGCGCAGATGTTCAGCGCGGTGGCTGGTTTTGGTTTGTTCGGCGCGTGTTGTTTCCTAATCCTAGCCATCGTGATGATCGTGTACATGTCAGCGGTGATGGAGGAGAAGAAAGAGCCGCTTTCGTCGTTCAGGGATAGGTACGGACTGGAACAGAGGGGGAGGGACAGCTCCAGCGCGTGAGCGATTGAGAATGAAAGTGAGACGAACGGTCAGACGAATTGAGCGAATCGAATGAATGAATACAGTACTTATTACACCTGTTACTAGTATTACGCCTATTACGCCTATTACAATTATTACACCTGTTACGCATACCCACACTACAACACTCCCTCTCGTACCCCAACTGAGCGCCAAAACATACAAGCGCGGGCAGTTTCGGAAATTTTATGACAATCACTTTTCTGGGAACGAGTGACAAAGCTACGACTCCTTCGTTCGTCAAAGGCACGCGCCATATCGTGGCGCGCGGGGTGACGTTGTGCGTGAACGATGGGACAGAAGCGATGCTCGCACGGAAGGCAGAAATACCAGTGCAAGGAGTGCAACCCCTGCCCTCACGGAAAGCGGAAAAGCAACTGCACAGTGTGCAACCCCTGCCCCCACGGCAAGATGAAACGCAACTGCGCAGCGTGCAAAGCGTCACGCGCGGATCCGCGGAGTTCGAAGCGGGTCAAGCGCGAGCCGGAGAATTCACCGGAAATCAAGCAAGAGCCCGAGATCAAACCCGAGCCCGAAATCAAGCAAGAACCGTTCACCATCCAAGGCTACTTCGGCTTCGACAAGCAGTAACGTTACGCACGACGCGTTCGAAACGTTTAAAATTGTAAGTTTGTAAATACAAAGAAAGACTTTCCTACCTACTTATGTTACAGATATTACCTCCCCGTATCTCTCACCTCCACCAGCGTCGCAATGGAGTCCGCCAGTACCCCCGCGCTTTCGTCCCCCGCCACGGTAACCGGCATGACGTGCAAGCCATGGTAACTATTTGTCGGCGACAATAAAGCCCCCGCGCAGTGTAACTCGGAGCGCTCTACTACCCAATTCTTGAACGTCTCTTTATCCAGTGTATTTTCAGCCACAGATAACTCACGGAGCACGGCTTGTATCAGTGAACCCGCTTCCGTACCCTCAAACCGGGCATCCCACCCGTCGCCGAACACCAGAGTCATCCACCGCTTCGAAGTGGCTTCAGAAGTTGCTACTGATATCCCAGAGATCATCTCGATTTCTGTCTCGCTCCCATCAACACGAAAAAGTCCCAGCTCGTTGCTTATTTCTTCCCTCCACCGTCTCCCCAGCTCCGGCACAACTTCCGGCTGCGTGATAACCATCTCCGCGCCCGCTTGTATTTTTCTCTCCAGACTAATTGCCCCTATGCCGTTGCCCATCGCCGTTTCAAAACAAGGGTTCGCGACGCACGCTATGTTTATTTCATCGTCGACGTCGCCGGATCGTTTCATCTCTCGCGCGAAGCGAAGAAGCGTCAAGGAATCTATTCGTTCACTCTTTCCGTTTGTTTTCGTGGTATCGCCTGTCACGCACAGCAGTGTGCTCGCGCCTGCGTCGGATGCCGCTCTGATCAGGTGCTGGGCGTCGTTGGCGTCGCGACACAGTGAGCCCGAAATAGTCTGCACGTGGAAGGGCGGTAGTGTTTGAGCCTCCGTCGGGCTGAGCCTCGCGACCCGGGGGAGCCACGACCGAGATTCAGACGTGGGTTCACTTGGTCTCGTGGAGCTTGACACTCCTGCGCGACGAGTCGAGGCTTGCTTTCCCGATGCGCGCCGTGTCGCAGTCGTGGCGGAGTCTTCATCGCAGAGGTTTTCGGTGCCCGCACTTTCAGATGTCCCCCAGTGCGGCAAGTGCGGGTGCACCACTCCCGACCACACTGGGTGCTGGAACACAGGTCGCTGGGTTTCCCAGGACAAGTACGGGTTACGCTCCAGGAACACCGTAGCGTATACACGAGAGGACGGACGGAATGCACCGAGCGCGGATCCGAGAGCGCCCGCCATAGTGATGACACAAACTGAAAAACCCGGTTGTTAAACGAGGAATAAAAACGCCCATTTCCCAAATCGCCGCGCGCGACGCACGTGGCCGCGACCATGACCCCCCGGTCCGTGTTGTGCGCGCTCGTGCTCGTGTTGTGCACGCACTCTGTACACGCGCAGTGGCAAAACATGCCCCCCGACTGCGAGGGAAGGTGCTGGGAGACGGACAACGAACACCCTCTGGCGAGATGTGCTCCTGAGATTTTGGAAAATGTGATTACTGATGCGCAAGCGGACGTGCTCATTGCAAGCGCAGAGGCCTACGCCACCCAAAACGGCTGGACTACGAAACGTCACGTCCAGTACTCCACCACGGACTTGCCCATGTACATGTTGGGACGGGAGTCGCAGGTAATAATGGAACAAGTGTGGAGACGAGTAGGGAATGATGTTAAGCGTAGATGTGGAATCGATAAAAGTGCAAAGCTAACTATAAACGACGCGTTTCTAGTGAAGTACAGTCTTGACCAGCAGCCCGGTTTGCACCGACACAGGGACGGATCGTTCGCGAGCTTCAATGTGGCGCTGAGTGATCCGGAATTTGATTATAATGGGGGGGGTACCCGGGTTTGGGACTGCGATGAGGTCGCGAAAAATAAATCGATGTATTGGAAAATAGAAACTGACAAATGGAACGAGGAGAATATAAATAAAAAACGGCGCGATAGCGATACCCCCCCCCGCGCAGGGTGGGTTACGTACGAGCCGAGCCCTGACGTGTTGCTGGAAGAACACGGTGTGTTGTACAAATTGGGAAAAACACAAATGCTCACTGCGGGGGGATTCAACGTGCATGAAGGCGTTCCCGTTATTAATGGAGTGCGATACATCGTAGCCGGGTTCGTAGGACTAAACAGACACTGCTGCTCATTGAAATATGCGGGGTGGCGAGGTGTTTTCGGCGTCCTACGAGTGTACACCATGGGTGCAAAGTTCAACAAAGACGACATCCCTTTGTACGACTGGAAATTGTACCAGGAAGCGGAGGGGTGGTTTTGGGGAGGGGTGAGGCGAACTCCGTATTATTTATTCTTGGGTCTCGTCGCCTGGAAGGTGTTTCCCCGTGTCTGCCGCTCATCGTACCAGCGGTGGCGCAAGCACATAAGACGAAGTAGCGTGTTGCCGTCCAAGTCGTACGACTGAGAAGTGTACGTGAAGAGTAATAGTATTAATAGTAGTAGCATTACTTTTCAGCAAAAGTTTTCGTGATAAATAGCAATATTATTTAGTCGCCTCATATTTTGGGACCCGCTCACAGAACCCACGCATCACTATCCCTACCACGTTCACGATTCCGGCGCCGTGGTGTTGACAGATGACGCTTCTGCACCTATTTCCCCGTTGTTCCCGGTAATGGGACACGGAATCCCGACCATCGCGCACCCGACGTAGATTGACATCTTCACACGGTCCAGAATTGACGTCATGTCGTCCGCCGCCGGCCTGACGACTAAATCAAACTGCCCCGGCGTCCCCGCTTTGTCTTCGTGGAAGTAGTAGTCGATGACATACCGCACTTGCTTGCCGTTCCGATCGATATACCAGTCGTGCCGGTCGAACGGAGTTTCGCCAGTTAGGAGTTTTCGGGCCATCGCGAGCGGGGATAAGTCATCCGGCCTCCCCAAAAATCTCAACAACATTGGATTCCGGCACTCATCAACGTGCAGCTTCTCCCACGTCGCGACCCTGTGCCACGTATCTTCGTTCATGGAGTTGTGTACCGAAACCACCGACGTCATGCCGTCCTCCGTGCAATCCTCCGCCTTGCCCTTGCGCACCAAACTGTTGTAAAACATCTGGGGGGACGGGTAGGTCCACGTGCCGTCTGTTCCTGATTTTGGGATTGTAGATGCTTGTCGAGCTGTAGGGATTGCGCGTTTTTGTCCAGGTGCCAAGCCCTGGCTCGCCACGGTTGGCATGTTGTTCCGAGGATCAATCTTCGTGTTGTACACGTTGAAGATGCCGTGCCGGCCGCGGTACTCCTCGGGGACGGGGCAGTCGGACGCTGAAGAGGCGGGGTCTTCCCTCATCCCGGAACACGGGGGAGGTGCAGATCCGGGCGTCCCCGCCGCGAATCCAGAACCCTGGTCACCACCCACAGACCGGGACTGAGAGCCCCCCATGATCACGGAGGTTACACGATTCTACAGGTTCCGTGTCGTGCGTAGTACGCGGACGCGCGTGCTGTCGTTCCAGACGTCCAAGACGTACCGCGGACGCGTGCTCCGGTGTGCGTAGGGATGGCCTGGGCGCCGAAGCTGGTGGAAAACGAGCCTCGTCGACAGACATTCTCGTCCCGACAACTGTCACCGATTTTTCGACGGTTGGAGCTATCGGGGGAGGCTTTTCGAGGCGCGCCGGACGACGAGGCGCTTACGGTGACCCAGCACCCTACTGCCATGGGGTGCGTCACCTCCTCCCCCTCCAATTCCGCGAACAAACCGGTGACGCACCCAGTTTCGGGGGGGCCGCACTACCCGAACTGGCAACTACCGAAACCATTCAACATCGAGCCCGCGCCGAGTTTAAATGAGCTCAACAAAAAACGCGAAGAGTTCTGGGATACCTCCCCTTCCTACGGGGGAAGCCACGAGATTTGGGAGGTGTTGAAAGCCGCGGTGCTGAGTGCGGCGAGTGACATAGAGACCGCTAGGCTATACCTAGAGTCCGCGGGAATCATCGTCGCGACGCCTAACTTAACCACGGTGTTCGATGAACGAGGCGCTAAGTACGACCTTCCCCGATGGGTGTTGGTCACGCCGCGCAACGTGAAATTGGATCAACAGGACCAGGGGGGGATAGATGCCAGTTCGGTGTAGGGGCATTTAGTCAGAGGGAACACATCCAAACAACAGTAAGTAGACACTAGCTAGCAAGTAGAGCGAGTACATGACAGTACTCGAGTAATAGGTGAGAGCCGAATGATACGATGTGAGATACGAGAGGTTACGACGATTAAATCAATCACATTGCGATATTCGAGATGCGCCTTATTCTCATCACCACGACACCTCCCTGTCTAGATGTGCTGCGCCTTGTACACCAGGATGTATCCCATGTGGTGGTCCCCCCCTCCTTTTAACGCTAAAATCTCGGTGCTTTCCTTCGGGTGCGGTTGGTGGTCGTCGAACTCGGTCCACGAGCCGTCGGCGTTTTTGACCCAAGATTCGTAGTGCCCGGAGTCGGACGACCGGCCTTTGTGAGTCAACACCGCGATGAGGTCGTAGAAACCGGTCCTGCGAGTGCCGTCGCACTTCTCACTGCTCAGTTTAGCCCGTGCAGCTTCCTTCGCAGCCGTTTCGTCAGCCGTTTCACTGGGGGCGTCAGTCATCTCCGCGTCGCCCGACGAAGATCCACCTTCGACTTTCCTCTTCTTGACGTCCTCCCCCGACTTCATCGCCTCTAGTGCCTTATCAGCTTCTTCTTTTGTGCCAGCCGCGACTTCCGCGTTGAGTTGTGCTCGGGGTTCCGCTTTTAATCTCGCCATAGCGTCAATTTCTTCCGCCTCGATCTTGTCTTGCCGAGCGGGGTCCAACTCCTTCTTCAACGCATCAGTGCAGTGTTCGTAAATGTCTAATCTCTCCGGGAAAGTCACGGATCGCAAAATCTTAGCCTTGTTGCCAGAGCTACCCTCGGCATCAAGATTAGACGCTAGCTTGTAAAACATCCTGACTAGGTGTGCGTTCAGGACTTCAGGGACTTTCGACAACAAGCTTTCACCCTTGAACACGGTGTTCCCCTCAAGCGCTTCGGATCGTAACTCCCGCTCTTCGTGAAGACCGACTTTGAACCCGTCGCTTAAATGATTCACCTCAATCGTGATGTTGCACTTCAACGTGAGCTGCGTCAAAAGTTCGTTCCGGGTCTCCCCAGTCTCTTCGCTTTTCAAATTCATGTCCAGTTCAATGCCGAACAGATCGTGAATCGCGGGCACCTCTCTGGCCAAAACACCCACGATCTGGCCCCAGCACTCCTCCGCGTCTTGCTGCGCGTACACGCCGCCTTGGCCCATCTGCGCAAACTGCGGGAACAGCTGTCTGAGCAATGCCAAGAATCGAAACGGCGTCACCGCCGCAGTGCTTGTTTTTATTTCGTTGAACAGGTCGCGAGTGGCTAGGGCTAAAGCTTTGCCGGCATCAGAGGAGTTCGGGTTTGTTCCTGAGTTAATTGATGAGTTATCTCCAGTAGCCTGCGCTCCGTACTCCTCCAGTGCTCGTCTCAGTTCCGGAATGGAATACAAACACTGCAAGCACGAGTTCAAGTAACACGTGTTTCCCAGGTTGGTCAGGCCGGGGGAGAAGTTCTTCATCGAAGCCGCGATCTGCTCATCTTCTGGAAGGTCCTCTACGAACGTGATTTCCTGGGTAGGGGCTTTTATGACTTCAGCAGTACTCCCCATCATCATCAACTTCTTGTTCTTCTTGGCCAGATCGTCCAAGCCGCAGGTCGATAAATCTGTGTTGTCCACAATGGCCTTGCCCCCTTTCAAGCCCATTAACTTGATCCTGTCCGGAGGTACCCCAGTTAACGAGAACAGCTGCGTTTTCAGCTCCAACCCGGTTTGGCTCGTATCGACATCGACCGTCAAACTCTCCTTGCCCCACTTCACCCCGATGCTGATCACGGTCATGTTGGCGAAAAGTGCTTAGATCTGAAGGTGCCTACGGTTTGAGAAGCGTATCGGATCTGACGAGCGTGAGTGACGTAGCCGAGGTTGATCAGACGATATTTGGATCAAACAAACACGTTCGGACCTTACGGTGGCCTTTCGTGAAGTGTGGAGTGTGCGAGTCGCGGAGGACAAGTGCACCCGACAGTGTGCTAGGGACGGACCGTGGCGAGGGGGACGACGTCATTTTTCTGACGCGACGGCGACAACGGCATTTTCTGATTTCGGTTCCGCTGATGACTTGTCGTGGCTGGGGCTTTCGCATTGTTCGCGGCACTGTGCGTCTTGGGACCCAGTGATGGCCGGTCGATCGTCGACGGCCGGGTTGCGGCGCGGTGAGAGTGACACAACCTCCAGCTCCAAACCGTCAAAGCCGTTTTGGAGCTGGAACCCGGATCGGAGCTTACCAACCTTGACGGATACCGATCCGAAATGGCTCTCCCGACGAAAACATTTCTTCATCTTAAGCGACGCGGGAAAGCCGGTGTACTCGCGGTACGGAGATGCGGGGAACTTACCAGGATTCACCGCGGCGTTGAGTGCAATTATAGCCGGGTTCGAGGAGAATTTAAGCAGTGGCGGTGGGGGGGGTGATACAAGTAGTGCGAGTAGTGCATCCACTACATTGCAAACCTCTGATGGCAAGCAACTCCATTTAGTGTGGCTAAAAAAAGGAGGCCTAACCTACGCGGCGACGTCAACAGTGGGTGAATCCTTTTCGACGTTAAGACGACAACTAATTGTGTTAAGAAGTCAACTCCTGTTCGTCCTAACAAATGCGGTTGAACGCGCGTTACAAAAAAGCCCAAAGTTCGATCCGCGAAAGCTTTTAGGGAACGAAACCGGCGGCGCCAACTGCGCGTTCGATACTTTGTGCCATCTCACGACCTGGGACCCGGGGGTGGCGTTACGGTCGTACCTACCCCTGCCTTTCAGTCACACGAAACGGAAATATTTGCAGAAGGCGTTACGGGGTGTCGTGAGGGGGGGGTGTGTGTTTTTCGCGGTGGTGGGGACGGAGCACCACGTCGTGGCGACGAGCAACGACAACGGGCAGAGTTCTTCCAGCGGACGACGCAAAAGCGAATCATCCGAATCATCCAAAAAACCCACCAATAACCTGCACCCCGACGACATCTACCTCGCATGTCACTTTGTTCGGTCGATACAGGGCTTCCGAGCAAACTCCGAGAACTTCGCGCCAGTCTGTTTGCCCATACGCAACGCGCAGAAGTTTCAGCACGCGTACGTTTCGTACCTCAAACCTGAATCTGGAATCTTTTTACTCTTGTTGAGCAGCGACGACGGAAACTCCGATGGCTTCCTCTCGTCGCAACTCGCAAAGCAGTCTATTTTGGAGACCCTGACTGCGACAAATTGTAAAATTCTGGATGGAATAGAAAAGAGAATGCTAAACGTGGACGTGAACTCACCGTCTCCGTCGCCCAAGATTGGAGAGCAGGGCGCGTTCGCGGTGCACAGCGCGGGGAGACCTTTGCAAACAATTGGAAGCGCGTCGCGCGAGGCGCTTGTCGAGCAGGTTCCCAGCGACGGAAATGACGCACAGAACATTACAGCTGTTGACATTGAACCCCGACTGAATGCCCCGTCAACCTCCTCGGAAATGCGTGGAAAAGGCGTTACACGTGGCCCCCATGGATCGCTGGACTTGCCTTCGAATGCATTGCCTGCTTTGAAGGTTGGAGGTGGAGGTGAATCGGCGTCGCGGCGTCGTCCAGGGTCGCGCCGCCCCGGAAGCGTTCGCCTCGAAACCGAGGTACCGCACGCGGCGGGCGGCGGCGGTCCCGGAAGATTAGTGCAGCACTTCCTGTACGTCCGACCTCCGCTGGGACAGTACGTGGCGCCTGAATGGTCTGAACCGCTACATGGAAGGGATCAACAGAAGTTACTTCTCAGAGCGTACAGACGGGTTATCGACGCGGTGAGCAGCGTCGGCGGCGGTAGCGATGATGAACTCGGAAATAGCGCAAGTAACGGCTCCGGCGTGACTAACAACCCATACAACTCGAAAGGCGGGGGCGGGGGCGGGGGCGGATTAAGGGCTGTGGAGGCTTTTTTTCAGGGGCTTGGGTTGGGGGTGGTGGGTGGGGGTCGAGAGAACAGTCCTGACAATAGCCGTAAACACTCTCGCTCGCACTCGGGCGGCGGGCGGCGGGGCAGCGAGGATTCACACTCACAAAATGTACCGCCGCGCCGCCGCGTTCACTTTGAATCCTCAAAAGCCCGAGTTCTTCTGGGGTTCGCGGGTGGGGATTTCGAGCTGTACGTATCTTTGGCGCCTGGCACGTCGCACACGGACGCCGTTGCCGCGTGTAACCGCCTGTGTACCTGGCTCAGACAGGAAGAGCCGAGGCTGTTTTGCTAGTCGCACATTTAGACTTGTGATTTTTAACTGAAGCCTCAAAATCGTAAAATCTTGCCTGCCACTTGGTTTTTATCCCCAACGCGTTGGTCGTGCCACACGAGCGCGCGCACTTCCACGCGACGCCCACTTCGTTCCCGTCGTCGTTGGCGTACTTGGACTGTTTCGAGATCATGGCGTCCGCGTCGCTCGCAGACGCGCAGTGTGCTTCCCTGACGCACGCATCGAGGACACGCAAAGTCGGCAAAGCAGGCGGCGCCGGTGTGCGATGTGCCAGTGTAAGATCCTTGAAGAGATCCTCGCGACGCACACCAACTAGACGAGTCCTCACCACTCCCACCGCACATGCCAGCACCTCTTCCCCCTCCATCACGTCCGCCCCCGAGGGCTCGAAACAAGCGGACGTGTTAGCAGCCCTTCGGAACGTGATCGATCCCGATTTCGGCGAGGACATCGTGAATTGCGGTTTCATAAAAGACTTGTTGATTTCAGGCGACGGCGACGTTACGTTCACGCTGGAGTTAACGACACCAGCGTGCCCGGTCAAAGAGGAATTCGACCGCCTATCAAAGCAGTTCGTAGGTGCGGTTGACTGGGTCACGTCAGTAAACGTTAACATGACCGCGCAGCCCGTGACGAACGACATGCCTGATACGGTGGAGGGGATGAAAGGCGTGCGGCACGTGATTGCCGTTTCGAGCTGCAAAGGCGGCGTCGGCAAGTCCACCACCTCCGTCAACTTAGCCTACACCCTGTCTATGATGGGCGCCAAGGTTGGCATTTTCGACGCAGACGTGTTCGGGCCTTCGTTGCCCACGATGACGAGCCCGGAGCAAGCCGTGTTACAGATGAACAAAGAAACAGGGACGATCACGCCGACGGAGTACGAGGGGGTCGGCATTGTGAGTTTCGGGTTCGCGGGGCAGGGAAGCGCTATTATGCGCGGCCCCATGGTCAGCGGACTGATAAACCAAATGCTCACCACAACTGATTGGGGTGATTTGGATTACTTGATTATTGACATGCCTCCTGGCACGGGTGATGTGCAGCTCACACTGTGTCAAGTGGTGCCGATCACAGCCGCAGTAGTAGTGACTACCCCTCAAAAACTCGCGTTCATTGATGTCGAGAAGGGCGTTCGAATGTTTAGCAAACTTCAAGTACCGTGCGTCGCCGTGGTGGAGAACATGAGTTTCTTTGAAGTTGACGGGGTTAAACACAAGCCGTTCGGGGAGGGGAGCGGACAGCGGATATGCGACGAGTACGGCGTGCCCAACTTGTTTCAAATGCCCATCGTGCCGGAGTTGTCAGCGTGCGGAGATACGGGGAAGCCGCTTGTGTTGAAGGATCCGGCGGGAGAAGTGTCGAGTTTATATGGAAGCATTGCCGCGAAGGTTGTGCAGGAAGTTGCTAAATTGCAGCTCGGGCCTAAGGGTGGATTATCTCTCGACGACGCAGGTGTCACTGGAACTCCTGGCGCGCTGAAAGTGCAGCTGCAAGATGAGGGGGGCTTGCCGTTTTACGTCAGGGGGTTTGACGTGCGAAGGAGCGATAAATCAGCGAAGGCGGTTGGAGAAGCCGCGAAGGGGGATTTCCTCATGGATGGCGTCACCCCCGTCCCTGAGGACATAGCGCCGTTGGAGATGAATGTTGTCGGCAATTACGCCGTGCAGATTGGATGGCCGGACGGGTTCTCACAAGTCGCCACGTTCGCGCAGATTGCTGCTTGCGAGCGGTTGCAGGTGAAGGATAAAGCGAAGGCGTAGGCGTGAGCGTGTGAGATTTCTAAAAAATTAGGTGTTCTTTATTATTAATTCTCGCTCATCCCTCTTCCAACACCACCTCACGGTCCTTTGCTCGCTCCAGCAACAACTCCGGAGTTATTTTATTTCCTGACGGATGACTTTTAAGCAACCCTTCTCTCGCCTTTTCTAGTACCTTAATATCCAGCAGCAACAGTTCGGGTACGCGCGACACCGCGACGCCGTTCAGCTCGGGCGCTGTTTTTTTAAGTCGCGTCACTTTTCGTGTCAACTGATTGGCGTCGAAGTTCAACAGCTCTGGAGCTTTTGTTAACACTGCGGGGACGTCCAAGCCTGTGTTTTCGTGGAACACCTTTGACAATCTCCGGACTCTGTTTTCCAGTAGGTTTGGATCTCTATACACGGAGCCTTTCCCTGACGCCATCATTATCTTTCGGCAGTTTTGCGATGAGCCCCAGAGATGCCAAAACCGAACCACCACCTTGTCACCTTCAGGGACACCCTCGATGCCGTCGCCGGCGCTTTTTCGGAGGATACAGTCGCCGCGAGTTCTGTGGGGGGGACGGTGGGGTGGTGTGATGCATACAGCCGTGGGTGGCGGTGGCACCGCCACCCCCATCGCGCGTGGAAGATGTGACTTGTTTCGTTCGTGCTGTCGGGGCGAATGATTTCTGCATGCAAAAAGCAAAATTTCGGTGTGATATATGGCAAATTAACTCACCAGCCAAGGGTTTAAATCGCGAAAAACCAGGGGAACTCATTCTGCTCGCGACGCCCGCCCGAGTTTCAGTATCGCTTTCGTTCAGATTCTGGCACTCGAGAGCGCGCGTCGAAGGCGAAGGCACGACAAGCGAACAGTTCGGTTTTCCGTAAACACAGCGTAAGGCGATATCGCACAGGGGATTGATATCACACCGCGCATTGACGGAACACTAAACATCGACAGGCGGTTTCACGACGCGACATGGTACGACCGCCCGCCGAGACTGCAGACTCATCCGCAATCTCTTCCGACACCTCGCGCGAAGTAGTGTCTCGAGACGTGCCCTTTGGGCGTATCGGTATTGGATACGTCGTATCGAATGCACCATCCCGTGAAACGAAACGCGGACGTGACGAATCTGGCGCCGAAGTAATCACCAGGTGTCATGAAGTGGTTTCAACCGCGACCGGATGATGTCATTCACTTCCGCAAAATCAATCCACTGACCCACTCTCCAAACTCGTCATCCCAAATCTAGGACGACACCAAGCTCGCCGAGGCGATGGCGCTGATCGTTGAAAAGCGACCCGACCTAAAGTACTTCAACCCGAACGACGTAATCATCGAGTGGGACCAGCGGCTAGGGGAAGGCGGGTTCTGTACCGCGTACAGAGCGGTGTGGAGAGGTACGTATAGGCGCTGTTGCCGGACCCATCTGAGCCTCTCTCTTCCCGTCTCGAAAAAACGCATCGAAATCGAAAGTCCCCTCTGACGAACCCCCATTTTATCGTTTCAATCACCGCAGGTACAGAGGTGTGTGCGCGCGTGGTGGACACCAGCCGAGTGTCTTGCGTGGTGGAGGAAGTCGCCACGGTTGATGGTACGTATGATGGAAGGGTCCGCGGAACGAAAGCATCGATGATAGACGAAAGTACCCACGATGGGACGAAGGGGATGATGACAGGAAACGGATGTTCTCGAGTCGTCCGTTTCTGTTTGTCGATTCCAGGTTTCTGTCTTTTTTCTTCTCTCGGAAATATGAATGAAGAGTTTTTGCTCACCCGTGTTGACTCTATAACAAACTTTCTCTCTAACTAATAACCCCTACGAAACCCACAGGCCTGCCCCCTGTCGCCGTCACAGTGCACGGGTACACCAGCGCGAAGCGAGTGGTGGATGAGGAAGAGGATGGCAAAGAGAATGAGAATGACGAGAGTGACAAATCGTCAAAATCTAAATCTCAGAAAACAGAAGAAGGCGTCTTAGCGGTGATCACGGACTTGTGCAACTTCGGCAATTTGGAGGACTTCATGGACAAGGAGGGTGTGCCGCTGAGTACCGCGGTGCGGCTAGATTTGATGCTTCAAGTTGCGGAAGGGTTGGAGCAATTAAAGGATGCACGAATTCTGTGGAGAGATTTAAAGGCGAAGAATTTGTTAGTCTCGGAGGTGTATCGCGATCGAAGCGGCTCCGTCTCAAAACTCACAATAAAGTTCACAGACTGGGGCACCGCGGTGAAGATGCCCAAGGCGGATGAGACGAAACGAAGGATGACGCTGCACGGCCCAGGGACGGCGGGGTATATCGCCCCCGACACGAGGGGCCCGATGTACGACTACCAGGCGGACATGTGGGCCTTTCTAGTCTGGGCCGCGTCCATGTGTTTGCGAGTCGAGTGCATTTGCGACTGTCAATTAGAAGAGGCTCTTGCAACGTTGAAACTCGAAAAGAAAGCCAACGCTACTGCAGGGCACGAGCAAAAGGTTGAGCAGACTTTGAATTCATTTTTAACAGACGGCAAGCTTGACGACGGGTGCGACGAGTTGTTTGAGTTGGTCAAAACTTCCGCGCCGTGGGTCGACGCCATGCTGCGCTGGACCCCCGACGAAGCAGTTGAGGAATTAAGCACGTTCAGGGAAGATCACGGGCTGGTGTGTGAGCCGGGGGTGCGGCACGTGCCAGTGAGGAGGAGGTCAATGAACGTAACGGAACAGGTGAAGGAGAAGGGCACTGTGTCTACGCAAGATACCACGGTGGAGGAGACGGAGGACGGTGTCACGCAGACTGAGGTAACCGGCACTGTGGAACCGGAAGAGGTGACTGTTGAAGCGGCAGAGGCGATCGTGCAAGACGCTCCCGTGCCCGTCACCGCGTTAGCCCTGGTGATCGAAGCTGCTGCGTCACGAAGAGCTGCTGCGAAGGAGCTACGAGCCCGAGCGGAGCAGCTCAAAGCGGAAGCCGAGCGCCTGGAAGCGGAGGCGGAGGCGGCGTGCGCGGAGGACGACGATGACTTCGAAGACGAAAATGTCAATCGCAGAGACGTCGTGACTAATTGCTCTGTGGACGACGACTCGCCTCGCCAAAAAGCCGCCCAGATGGAGGCCGCTTCCGCGTCCGCGCAATGGGTGGGGAGACGCGTCCGGAAGTGGTTCGCGAGCGATTCAAGTGGCCAACAGGCGAACCTCCAAAACTCAAAAAAGCAAAAATCCATGCTCCGCATGAAAAGGGCGGTTAAAAAAAAACCCTCCGGAAACTTCTTCGTCGGCGTAATCGTGAAAACGCGCGCGGTGAGATTGGAAGAAACCGCTGTGTGGACCACGGTGTGCCACGTTAAGTACACGGACGGGGAGGAGGAGGAGCTGACGTTGGGTGAGGTGGAGCAATTCGTCAAGGCGTTTGATGACTTTGTCGGTACCGATACCCAGTGCGAAGATGTCGGCGGCGACAAGTCGATGGACACGTTCACGGAAGCCATCGCGCCGACCGAAGCGGTTGATGAAGACGCGGTCACTGAGCCGGTTGGAAGTGTGTTCTGCCGGGGTCGTGGTACCGCCAATCGGAACTCAAGGATGAGTCAAAAAAATGACACTGCACAAACTTCCACGCGGTCCAGGGCGCGACGACCTGTGCTCCGTGTTTTATCGTCCAACGATGTGGCGGACCAACACGAAGAGACGGCTGGAAAACGCACAAAGCGAAACGCCGGGAAGCCCCGAAAGTTCGCGGACGTCCAGGAGCTTCACAGAATCGATGAGCCTTCAGTGTTACCCACGGAAACTATGCACACACCGGGCACGTCCGACGATCCCTCCTCCGGTACCTCCAAGCGCCGAGGAAGACGCGCCCCGGATTGGGCCGTAACGGCGGTGGAAGTCATGGGCGTAGTTTTGGGATGTGCCAAGTGCCGCCAATCGAAATACGGGTGCGGGTCGTGTCGTGAGCGGAACGGTATTTCGGACCCGGAGAATCCTCTAGTACTGGCGTTGCCGAGCCCCATGGATGCTACGGAAGTTACGCAGAAATCCACGAAAAAGCGAAAGGCGCGAGACCGACCTTCCGTCAGCGCCGCGCAATTGGCGGTGAAATCCTCCTCTACCAAATCCAAAAAACAAAAGAAAGAAAAGGTGTTGAAGAACGTTGGTGACATTTCGGACGTTACGTCTGTGAAGGAGCTGATGAAACGGTTACCAAGGGGCGTGACGCTGGGGTGCAGTAAGTGCCGAATGGCGTGGCGGGGGTGCGGTGCGTGCCGCAAAGCCGCGGGGGTGTGGATCGCGCCGAGCCAAAGCTGGGTCACCAGGGGTGCGTCGAGTTCGCCGCCCGGCGCGGCGCTGGCCCTGCCAGCGCCGTGAGGGTTATGAGGGTTAGGGTTTGGGTTTGGGTAGAACTCCTTTAGGGTTTGTATCACTACGTATCAAAGGTGGGACATACACTGGAAGGACTTCTGATAGATGATTGCATCTGAGTATAATCTCACCGAAAATTAGTCCCCCGTTCCCCGCTCGTCCCCACCGACGTCGCTACCCCCCTGGCTTGCATCCCCTTCAACGTGTCCGAAAGCCAGTCGAGCCCTTCGTACAGACCGAGGCCTTGCGTAGCCACGGCTGACTGTACGTGCCACTTCCGCCCCCGTAACTCCGCCAGTCCCATCCTTTCAGCAATCTCAGCCGCGCTCAAACACCCCTTCATGTCTTGTTTATTCGCGAAGACCAAAATCGCGCTGTTCCTCATAAACGGGTCGTTAATGATACTCGTAAACTCCTCCTTGGCTCTCTCAATCCGGTCACGATCCAAACTGTCAATCACAAATATCAAACCGTCCGTGTTGTTGAAGTAGTGTCGCCACAACGGTCGCAATTTTTCTTGACCGCCGACATCCCACACCGTGAACATGACGTTTTTGTACTGAACCTTTTCGACGTTGAAGCCTTTTGGGTTATTTGCATAGGGGTAGTTAGTCAGGGAGGAATTGAGAGGTGGTTAGTATTATCGTTACAGAGGACAGGGTATACAGTTGACAGGGTTGTCGTATGCATCGTATGCAGGGACGTCGTGATGTTGCGGTTGTTCGTAGACTACAGTACACCGCGGACGCGCGACAAAAAAATTCCAAATTGGATCTAAGCAGTCATCTCAATCCCAACGCACCCAACGTGGGCACCGTGGAAAGCACCTCTCCTATGTGCAACTTGTACAGAATCGTGGTCTTTCCCGCCGCGTCCAACCCTAACATCACAACACGCATCTCTTTGTTCCCGAACAGCTTGTCGAACGCCTGTTTGAAGGACTTGACGAACGCGGTGGTGCTCGGGGAGTTGCCCATGGTCGCGTTGCTTTTTGTTACCCGTGGACTCGACCTATGCGCGCACTTAAAGTTCACAGAGGGCGGTTTAACCCTAGACGCACGAGTTGCCAGTGACCCGTATGGGTCGATGTACTTCGCCCTAACCACGAGCGCGGCGAAACGCAAAGGCAGACCGAACCCGGCACGCCCGGATCTCGCGCCGAGCAGATTGACTTGAAGGGGGAAAACGCGTTCTTGACTTGATTTTTTGTCTCGCTCTGAAAAACAGATCTGGCGAAATACGATGCTCGCATGCGCAAACAGTCTCCAGAATCCATTCTGATCGCTTTTCGTCTCGTCGATCGTCATTCCCTGTCCCCAACTCGGCCCTAGCCATATCGGTCGCGCGCATCACAGCGGCTTCCTTTTCACGTGATTCGCCGGCGAACGCGTTTCACTGAACAGTGACGTTTCCGCAGTCACTACGTCCCGTGCAGGTTCGTACAGCACAGGCACTCGACACGACGTGGCCTCATCGAAACGTAGGTTTTAGGGTCCGATGAGCGTCTTCTCAATGAGCGCCGCGTGTGCGCCCGTGGTGGGCGTGAAAGCCAAAGGCATCAAACGCACCGCGCGCATTCCTTCCTCCTCTGGGTACGGCATGTCCTCCTTCAACGGCCTCAAAGCAGCCCCAACGGAAACCGCCATCGCGGGCCGAAGGCAACGAACCTTCGCTGATAAGGTGCAGGCGTCATTGGCGGTGAAAGGGAGCAGTGGAAAGGGGTCGCGTTCCACGACGACGATGATGCCCATCGGCGTCCCACGTGTGCCGTACAAAACCCCGAACGAAAACAGCTGGCAGTGGGTTGATATTTGGAACTGCTTGTACCGCGAGCGGATCGTGTGGATCGGCCAAACGATCGACGAGGAGCTCGGTAATCAGCTCGTCGCGACGATGCTTTACCTCGACTCCATCGACAGGTCGGGGAAAGACATCTACCTGTACATCAACACGGAAGGCGGAGATGTGGTACCTACGATGGCCATTCTGGACACCATGAAGCACATTAATTCGGACGTTGGTTGCGTGGCGTTTGGATCGGCGCGGGCGATGGGGGGGATGTTATTAGCGTGCGGCACCAAGGGGAAGAGAGCGGCGTTGCCCAACACGTGTGTCATGCTTCACCACCCCGCCGGCGCCGCGCGAGGCCAAGCCTCCGATATCAACAACGAGGGCCGCGAGTTGTTAAAAATCCGCACGAAGATCAACAACATGGTCTCCGAAGCTACGGGGAAATCCCCGGAACAGGTGCACGAGGACATTCGCCGAGACTTTCACTTAACCGCGGAGAAGGCGCTCGACTACGGAATCGTCGATAAAGTGCTTTATAAGAGGTCAGGCGCAGGGGCGAGGTAAGATTGCGTGACTGGTTGTGCATACGCGGTATGCTGCTGAGTGGGGTGGAGAGGGAATCACCGTTGGATATCTATCGGTTCGATTCGGAGTGACGATTAGTGTCTCGTATTGTTGTCTATGACGAGGTACACATTCTTTTATCTATTGAGGTTCTTTTCGTTTTGCGCTTCAGTAGAGATTCCAGGCATTCTAGTCGATCTCGGGCTTGACTCAAGAATGCCGGTCTAATCGTATGTATAAATTAACTCACAAACGGGGGTTAAAATTCCCGTTATCCGAACTCGGAACCAGAGCGCGACACGTAGGTTCCAGCCACCTGGAGCTAGCTCTACGCGCGATAAAGCCATTCGATCGAGTATACGGTGACGTGCGTCCCCCTGCCCACAACGCACGGCACGCCGCTTGGCCGCCGTCGTTTCCCGTCACGAACCCTCACTAAGGGTCTCACGCAACGTACACGCATGATGGCGTGCGCGCGCCCTGTTGTCGCGGCGCGCGTGGCGGACGCTGGCCCGGGCCCTGTGTCCCGACGAGGAAGCTCGTCTTCACGATTGCGAGCCGTGCGTGTATCGGCTGGGGTGACCTCTGGGTCCAGCGCGTTCGCGGCTAAGCGCTTCCATTCGAAGCGGGGGAACGCGCGAGGCCACCCCGCCCTGGCGCAAGCCATCGCGGTGAACAAAGCCACGCGGTCGATCGATGAGATGGACATGGACCCAGAGCACGTCACCTTCGCGTCGAGTGACGAGTTGGACGCGAGGTACGTTTAATGTTTTTTCGGTAGGGGCGAGCGTGTTTGGAGGGGCCGTCTGCGACTGCGGTGATGTGCTCTTTCCGCTCGGTACACGCTCTACGTGACCGTCGTGGACGACATCGGTACCCCGCACACCCCCGCGCGCAAACGCGTTCGCACACGTCCCACTCCCGAACGGTGTTTTCATTTTGCCACCTCGACACCCTAGCGCCACGAACCGGACCCCACGTCACACCCACGTGGACGCGAAAAGTGAAACGTCGACACACACGGAGAGTGGGATCTACGCAAACGAGACCCACCACGTGTGTTTCAAGACGTTCGCCAAGGGTCAGACACGCGAAAAAAGGGACACCAAGCCGGGAACGCGCGAGTATGGCTTCTTCACTCATCCTACCTCCTCAGTGACTGACCGATTTTTTATTTTTCCAATCTCCCTCATCACTCCAACCACAGCATGTCCATGGACTGCGAAGGCGGCGTGTGCTCCATCGCGATCGATGACATCACTGCCCCCGTGATGGACGATATGGAACAAATGCGCATGAACTTGAGGGATATTATTGGCCGGAAGAACCCTCTTCTCTTGGCGGCGGCTGATCAGATTTTCGGAGCCGGGGGGAAAAGGTTGAGACCCGTTTTGGTTTTCTTGGTTGCCAGAGCCACCGCGCAACTCATGGACCTTCCTGACATCACAGATCGCCAGCGACGGCTCGCGGAGATCACGGAGATGATCCACACCGCATCGTTGGTGCACGATGACGTGCTCGACGACTGCGACACGCGACGAGGCGCGGACACTATTCACACGCTATACGGAACCCGAGTCGCCATTCTTGCTGGAGATTTCTTGTTTGCGCAGTCCAGTTGGTACCTCGCGAACTTGGACAACCTGGAAGTCATCAAGTTGATTTCCCAAGTAATCGCGGACTTCGCGGACGGCGAAATCTCGCAAGCCGGCGCGCTGTACAACGTTGACGTGACGTTGGAGGATTACCTGGAGAAGAGCCACAACAAGACGGCGAGTCTCATCGCGGCTTCTTGTAAGAGTGCGGCGGTGTTCAGCGGCGTGACTGACGACATCAAGGTTGACATGTACGAGTACGGCAAGCACCTAGGATTGGCCTTCCAAGTCGTGGACGACATCCTGGACTTTACGCAAACAGAGGCGCAGCTCGGGAAGCCGCAGGGGCAGGATTTGGCGACTGGAAACTTGACCGCGCCCATTTTGTTCGCCTTGCAACGGGACGAAAACGGCACTGGCGAGGAACTAAAAAAGATGATTCAATCGCAGTTTAAAAACGACGGCGACTTGGACAGAGCGATTGGCATTGTGAACGAGTTTGGGATTGAAGATGCGCGGCGGCTGGCGAGGGAAGAGGCGGATATGGCGCTGTCGAGCCTGAAGGGGTTGCCGGAGGGAGAGGCGAAAACCTCACTGGTCGGCATGGTGGAGTATGTCTTGGAGAGAATCTATTAATGAGTGATGAGTGACCCAGGAGTAGAAACAATTGAAATGCATTTGAGGGCTCGCTGTTTATATTCACACGGTCGTTTGCGATCCCTCTAAAGGTACTCTTTGCACCTCGCGTATGTCTTTTGGTCTAAGATTGGTTTTCTATTCGCTTTATGTTCATCACCTCAACCCCTTTGTATCTTGGAAAGCCGTCTCTGCAGTGCCGCGCTTCGAGGCTTACCGCTATTAGTAACTCCACTTCGCGACGAAATCTGCGCGTAGGGCGACGGCTTCACCGCGCGTTTTTCCTTCTCAAGCCAAGGGTCTATTAATCCAGAAACGACTCGGGAGGCTTTCTTTTTCGAGGGTACCTTTTCGGAAACGCTTCTCGACTCCCACACGTTGAACGCCGCGCGACTGTGCTTTTCTTTGTACGGGTATTTAGTCATCGACGTCTTTTCGCCCTTCTGCTTCGCCAACTGCACAACCTTCGCGGCTTCGGCTCTGCCACGTGCTACGTTTTCGGGCACAGGCGACAACGCGCCGCGAGTTTGTGGGAGTTCTTTCGTAGGGGTATTTACCCTCGTACTCTCATCCGCTCGATTTGAAACGGAAACGGCGTCGCGTTCCACTTTGTCGAGCACCGAGTCGAAGGTTTCGTTCGATGAGGTTGAGCGAGGTGAGGAGGAGTCACACGCTGAGGATGAATCGTCACCTTCAGAGCCTTCGGACCTGCTACTTTCGCTTTCCTCACCGACGCGCCCGAGACGAATCGTTTCGTGTAACACGCGCGTGGCGTATTGAAGCCCGTCCAGAACGTCGCCGGAGACTTCATTTTCGTTGGTTCCATCTTTTCCAGGACTACACGATTCGTTGCCGTACCCCATAGACGCCGCCCTCCTCGCCCGCGCCGCCAGCGCCTCAGCTTCAACCCTTAACACATCCCCTTCCGGCAAAGCAGCAGCCGCGGCGAGAAGAAGCTCGTTCACCTGCGCGATTGGGTTCGTGTGAACCTTGTTGTCGGGGGATGTCGGTTTCGGTTTTTCAGTTGACTTGGGTTTCGTCCCGGAGGTATCACCCTTCAAACCCCCACTCAAATCCCCACCCTCTCCATCCCCCTTTAACCGCTCAACCTCCGCTTTCAACTCCACGCGTTCCTCGCGTAACGCGTCAATCATGCGCTGGTACTCCGCGATGTGCGTCTCGACGGTTCCGCGGTTCTCTTGCACAAACGTTTTGATCTCCTTTGCGCGGTCGGCGTACTTCAGCGTGTTCACGGTATGTTCGTACTGTTCGCTTGAGCCTGACACCGTGGCCACCATGACTGTCTTCGAATTCCCACAAAGACCATCCTTCAGAATCCGGGTCAACTTACTGTCCCTGAAAGGCACAAACACGAAGCCCTTTTTCTTTCTTTTTCCAAGAGCGTTGATGCAGTTGGCTAAACTCAGCAAACTTTTGTTGATGTTCGCGCCGTCGCGAAGTTGTTGGCCTCGGTTGTTGGTTTCGCTCGCTCGTTCCGCACCGGCTAAATCAACCAACGTCAACTTAGCAGTCGTGTACGCCTTGTCGTAGTGGTTCTTCTCGGAACGCGTGACCCAGATTTCCAAAACAGCGTGCGACCTGGAGCTAGTCGAATTCGCCCCAGTCTCTTCCGTTTTGCGCCTTGCGTTTCCCTCTTTTAACAGCGCGAAAATTTCGCGCTCGTCCGTGACGGAAACGTGCGTCAATCCAGACACCATAGGGCCTCTCTCTGGATCCTCTCTTAATTCAAGAGGCTTTGAGTTACTCAAAGGCACTAACAGGTCATACACCAGCTCGTTATACACCTCAGTGTATGAACACTCGACTTTGAACTCTTTCGTGCCGGTTAGTTTTTCGTCGGCGATTCCCCGAAACACGTCGCGCAGGGAAAGAACCATCAGCCCTGGATCGCTTTCGTTGCCCACCATGGTGTGCGTCTTGCCGCTACCAGTAGCGCCGTATGCGAACACCGTGGCGTTGACGCCTCGCAAAACCCCTCTGACTAGTGGGCCAGCCGTGCCCAGGTAAACCTGCTCATTGTTTGTTTCGCCGTCAAACGCACCGTCAAAAACATACCTACGTTCGCGTTTCCGAACCCCTCCAGCGACGACGTGCTTTTTCTGGCTATGGACTCCTTTGACGACATGTCTTCCTGGTATTCCCTCAGTTCCACTACTGGGATCATCAGGGTCCATAACGACCATGCACTTGTCGTCTACGGTTTTAGTGATTGTCCGCGCTCCATTTAATCTTTCTTTTTTGCTAACCGGCCTCGCGCGAACAGCGACGCTTAACGTGGCTTGGCTCACGCCCTTGTTTTTTAAAACGGAGGTGAACTTGACGGACGCGTCTACTAGGTCCTTGACGGTTTCCTGGTGGGTTTTTTGGTGGGTGGGGTGTGAAGGTGAGGCATGATGAGGTCAGCATTGGATTTTTCGATTTCCAAAAGCATGAAGAATTGCCAAAAACTACGCGACAGATGTCTTGTCATTCTCGGCCGCTCCCGACGTGACATGACCGGTGTGTGGCATCGTGCGGCATGACCACACGTGCGCAAACCATCCACATCGCTTCGTATACACCGTATGACGTATTCCCGTGCCTCCGCTGTGATTAATAGTCGTGCGTATCGCTCGTACCTTGGCGTGCGACGTCATGTCGCGAGCGAGATTGGTACCCCTTCTTGCCGGTCCCGAGAAAAGTCTTGAGATGTCGGAACCCAACGATGAAGGGTGGTGACTCGTCAAGTGCGCGTGACGATGCGTTCACTGGAACGAACGTTTCCTTGTGTCACACTCCAGTGTGTCGCGATGGAAAGACGCGTTTGGTATCGGGCGGCGCGTGTGCTGCGCTCGTCGCTGTGGGTGTGATGGCCGAGGAAGCGTTTTCGGTCAACGCAGCGTTAAAATCCAGGTGGCGATTTCCGTGACACCGCAAACCAACCAAACGATTTTGTGTTTTCCGAGGAGCTTTCCTGGGAAGCGTAAAAAAGCTACGACACTCGTTCGCGTGTTTGAGCGCATATCGTGGTGCGCAGGGTAACTTCGCGGGCGAACGATGGGAGTGAAGCGATGCTCGCATGGCAAGGCGAAGAGTTGGTGCGCGGAGTGCTACCCTTGCCCTCACGGCACGCGGGAATACAACTGCGCGGACTGCACCCCCTGCCCCCACGGCAAGGTGAAACAGGGCTGCGCGGTGTGCAGCTCCTGCCCTCACGGCAAGGTGAAAAAAAACTGCGCGGACTGCGCCCCCTGCCCCCACGGCAAGGTGAAAAGTCAATGCGCGGAGTGCAACCCCTGCCCTCACATCAAGGTGAAAAGCAGCTGCGCGGCATGCACCGGTTGTCCTCACGGGAAGCGGAAGCGCAGGTGCGTAGAGTGCAAAGCGGCACGTGCGGCTCCGCCGAGTTCCAAGCGGGTCAAACTTGAGCATGAGAGTTTGCCCGACATCAAACAAGAACACGAGATCAAGCTCGAGCCCGAGATCAAGCAAAACCCAGATCAAGTAAGAGCCCGAGATCAAACAAGAACCCTTCACCATCCAAGGCGAATACAGAAAGCACTTCGGCTTCGAGAAGTAACAACGTTACGCGTGTGAATTTAAAAAAAACTTGTGCCAACCTTTATTTTTTCTACAATACGTTCAGTATTTCAGTACCTCTATTCCCTCTACTCCAGCTCCTCGTCCGGCACCCCGTGGTGGTTCCCCCCCTCTCTGGTGTGCCGCGGAATATCACCATCCACGACCATCTGCGCCAGCCAAACTAACGGTTTCGGGGTGTCGTGTTTTTCGTCTGACACCAACTCGCGAAGCGCAGCTTTCTTAATCGCCTCCGTTTCGAACGACGGAAACATGGCGACAAAGTCGCTCGGTTGGATCTTGACCTTCAGCTTCTGGCACTCGTGTAAAAGCCACCGCATTTCACGCCGCTGTGATTCGTCGAAAGGCCTGTCGTTTGGTATAGCCCACTCATTGGATTTCATCCACCGCACGATCTTCGGTTTCACTTCAGCTGAAGCGGGGTCGCATGCGTTGTCGTCAGATACCGACGTATCGTCCTCTCGCGTCGCCGGAGTATTCAGTGCGGTGTTGCCTGAAGGTTTCGCATCACCTGAGGTACCGTTCCCATACGCACCCTCCCCTGCCTTTTCACCAACGAACACCTCCGAATCCATATCTAAATCCATCCAGTTCTCGGGAAGGTGCGTCGCGTCGAAGGATTTCCGAAACTCTCTGAGTAGCGCTCGTTTTTGCAGCGATACTTTTTCATTGTTGAGTGCTTTATTCCCGCCGCCTAAAACGCCTCTGACCCCCCGGTGCCGCGCCACAGGATGCCCCATCTGCCCAACCTTCAGCTTCGGGAGGTTCAGTTTCGGGAGGGAAGGCGAACCGACACGTTTTTGAACATCTGATGCAGAATTAGAATCGTCACCATCAATACCCAAGCAGTTCCCGCCCGAAAACCCAAACTCGCGCGCCGCGGATACGTTCGCCACGGGTTGCGTGCTTAGTAATTTAGCTCTCAGTTTTTCCAGCTCCTTCGCTGAAGGGTTTGAGTGATCCGGGTCCCGTGGGTGGTTGAACATTCGAAGGAACCTCAAGGTAGCAGCGCTTGTGATGTCGTGCACCTCTCGCCCCCCAACCCCGACAACTCCAAACAACGTAGTGGCTAACGGCGCGACCATCGCTATGGATTTTGGAAATAGAAGTCAGTCTTTTGTATGTGCGATTTATAAAGCACAGTCTGGACAGTGGGCAAACAGTCGAGCGGATGTATTAGGACGTATTGCGTGCGTTCTTCCTATCGAGATGATGAGAAATCCCTCACGTGATGTGTTGAAAAGCTGGAAACGGAGGTGGAGGTGGCGGTGGCGAAAACGCAGGAAAAGGCGAGCAGGATTTTGTGGCGGGGTGTACGTACCTATGTCGGTGAAATCAAAGTGCATGGTGTCTTGCAGGACGGCTTTGAAAGCAACGCCGCTAGGGTCGCGTTGCATCACAGTATGGTCCCCAGTGCTCGCAACAGACCCCCCTGCGAAGGAAGATATGCTTCCTCCATTTCTGTTCGAGAAACTCCGTCGCCGAAACGGTTTGTTTAAACTGCCCCAACTGCCGACAGTGCTCAATTCAGTGTCGGATTCATTCGCGTTGACCGCGTTGAGGATGTTGCTCCAGGACTCGGCTTGGCGGGGAATGCCAGACTGAGCAGACATAGGAGCACTTTGTTGAGGAGTATTTGCAGAAGTAACTGACTGAGTAGTCTGCGCAGAGGTATGTTCAGGTGGTACCGATAAATAGCTCATGGACGATGGGTCCCTTGGCGGACGACCCGACGCGTACGACGCAACCGCCGCCGCCGCCTCTTCCTCAGCGGTGGGAACGGGTTTCTTTTTTCTCGTATGCGCTCTAGTCTGGGAGGAAGTCTGTGAAATATGTTCATCACCCTCTCCATCACCTCCACTCCCGTTGCTCACCAAGCTGGCCACCGAGCTCACGCTGTGCACGGACCTTAACGACCCTTGACTGTGCAACGATCCCATCGAGGTCATCGAGGCTAAATTATCCGCCGAGTTGTTCCGCGGGTGCTGCGGTCTGAAGTACGCCGCCTGTTTGTGACTCGTCGGCGACGTCGGCGGGTTACTCGTGTAGTAATACCCCTCGTTGTTGTAGAAACCGACACCCGCGTGTCCGTCCACGGAGTCACCAACGAACCCAGGCGCAGGTTTCGAAGGGTCCTCGAGGGTGTGAGGGGTGTGAGGGGATGAACTAGCTGGTTCCGTGGACACAGAGGTTGAGGAATCCAAGGATAACTCGGGTGCGAGTCTTTCCGTAGTCGAGCTGTTGTTGAGTCCATCCGTCGTACGCTCGTCAGTCGGACGCTGGGTGCTCGTCGATTCCTCACCATGCCTCGCCTCCCCTTTAATCTCCACTGTTTCCGGCGCGGTCGCCGCGCACATCAAACTCGAGCACTCTCCGTTCGTGACGCAAAATATATCCCGGTTCCACATAAACTCCGGGGCTTCGAAGATTAGTAGCGGACATGGGCATCCCATTGTGGCGGATTCCCGTCCCAAGGGCCACATCCACGGATCCAACGCCACGACTGACGTGATCCGCGGGTCCATCTGTGCTAACATCACAGCTGCCGCGCCTCCGAAGGAGTGGCCTATTACTGATATGCGGGAGAGGTCGACCTTGCCGCATAGCGGGTGATTCTGGTCGTAACTCGCTTCAACAATTCTCTCAAGAGCATGAGCCAAGTCTAATGCTCGCCACCGCGCGTGTTCGTGTCGGAACCGCCACCAGTTCCGGGGCTCGTGTTCCTTGGGCATGTCGTAGCCCCTGAAGTCTGCGGTGCTTCCGTCCGGGTACAAAACTAAAGCAGCATCATGGGGATGATCCACGGCAACAACAATATGGCCCCAGCTCGCAATTTCCTGAAGCAGCGCGCTGTTTTGCTCCTTCACCCCGGTGAACGAGTGGGAGAAAAGAATAATGGGAAAGCCGGTGCCGGTATTTGACTCTGTACCTGACTCAGTACCGCTCCCCACACTACCCCCTATACCACTACTCCTCGGCGGTTCCGCCACCTGCGCGTCCTCCGTGGCGTCCATCTTGACAAGACGGAAGTAATCCACGACCCAGCCTGGGAGGAAGAAAGATTCCGCCAACGTCGTGGCGAGCAACGGATCCAACCAGTGTGCTCGTCGTTTCTTTCCCTTCGCCAACGCATTTTTACGTTTTCTTTCGAAGCGCTCCATGTGCTTTTGCGTGGAGTGCTTGTCTTTGTCACTGGTTTCCGTATGGGTACTAGTCAGCTCCGCGAACCGCGCCCTAGCGTCTGTGTCGTCGGGCCAGGGGGGCTGATGGGATTGTTTTAATTTGTTGCCTTCATTATCGATTGCATTATTGATACCATCATCGTTACCCTCCTCCTCGCCATCCTTACCCTGACCCTCCCCATTTCGATCCACCGCGGGGTACCAGATGTTGACCATCATCATCCGGTTATCAGGAAGGGGCTGTGTGCCTAGTTTGCGCTTCGTTTTCAATAACCAGCTCCGCCTCGCCTTGTCTATCCATAATCTAGTTGTTTTTCCTACTCTATAAGGCCCCGTGGGTTTTGGCATGGGGAACACGGGGGCGAAGACACCGGATAGGGTGGACATTACTGACCCGAACATCCCGGACACCGCCACTAGTCGGCACACGAACGGGTGCACCGCGACTCTAGGCAGCTTCGCCAAAGAACTCACCGCCGTGCATGTCACCACCCCAAAGTACGCGGGCACGACTTGCCACCGCGTCCCATCCAATCTGGCTTGCGCCAAGATTATCAGCAACGGCGCGCCGCTTTTGATTTGCCGCGCGCGTTTGTGTTTAGGGCCCGTGGGTGTGGCCGGACCACTCCGTTGGCCACCGGTCGAGGGAAGCGCCTGCGTGGTTGAGAAATCGGTGCAAGGGAAAGGACAGGGAGGTCAGCGGGTGAGATGGCATCCAATCAAAATTGCAATCAAAAGTCGTTGTTTTGTGTACACGTGGAGGCTGCCTCGTGTCCGAGAAGTGGGAGACTAAATACCCCTACACGTACCCACGCATCCTTCGCCGCGACCGCGGCGGCGAGCCACAGCAGAGGTTCCAGCGGCCGGCGCAAAGGGCCGCGCAGCGCCCGCAACGCGCGCCGCACGAACCAAAACATAGCGCCGCGCCGTGGCCTAGTGCTGAGTGCTCACTTTTGAAGTGCTTTAAATAAAGTTTGAGCAAAGTTCAGGATTGACCATGGAGGCTTGAAACCAAAAACTGCAAAACCAAACCGACTTTCCATTTTAAAGGAAAACGTGAAAGGTATCACTGGTCAAGCTTTCCTCGGAGCTCCAAGAAAAATGGCGCGATTCTGGCCCTCCATCTGTCTCAAACCGTTGCAGCGGCTCCTGCGAAACTCGCCACCTGTGCCTCGAACCCCCCAAGAGGAGACACGACCGTACCCTCCTCGCATTCCGCGCCGCGTAGGTCGGTTGCCACTGGCGAACACTTTGGGAGTGTCGTTGGGTGTGCGGTGCGTTTAGCGTAGGAGGGCAGTGAGGGGTGGTGTCGGAGCACCATGTACGCGGACCCAAGGACGCGTTCGAGACGGACATCAATAGGAAGCAGGCCAATCAACCCCGAGGTGTACGAGCGAATGAGCACACCTCAGAAGATGGCGGTGGGCCGCAGGTACCGGAAAGCCGTGCGTGTGGTGCCGCGAGTGCTTGCCATGTTCGTCCTGCTGTACGCCCTCGCGCTAAGCGCGTACTTCGGCAAGTACCGCGTACGGCCGCGACACCATCACGCGCCGGATCTCCCGGCGGTGTTGAGGGAAGGCGAGATCGAAACTTCAAGTGCGCGGCGTCTGCTGTGCTCCGCGGCGCCGTTGCGGTGGGAAGGCAGTGTAGGGGTGGATGGGTTGGAGAGCGGGCTGGGGAGTCACGGTGGGGGGATGCACGACGGGAGGGTGAACGACGAGGAACGCACGGGAAGTGGTGATGAGGATCATGATGGTGCTGGACGATCGAATGGAAATGTGCATTCATCATTGACCAGCCACGCCCAAAAGCGAACCCCGGTAACTCGCGGTCAATTCGTAGGCCCTTCAAAACCGTTCAACGTCCCGAACGACAGGGAGCCGTACTTGAACGCCACGGATGCGAGGGTGTTTCTTTTGACTGGGATTTCAGCATCGACACCCGGGGCGGAGGATTTGCTCGACCACTTTCTCAATCACTACGTGCATGCGTTGAAGGTCCCGAAGGAGTACCTACTCACAGTAGTGCACACAAGAGGCGAGATGGATTCAACCGCAACTCGAAAGATTCAAAAGCGCCTTGAAGACAACGCCATCTTTTACGAAACCTGGGAGGGCGAGGCGTTGTTGTTCTCTGCGGTCGCACATCATTGGGAACACTCATTAGCCGCGTTCGCGGATGACGCGGATTGGGTGGTGGTCGTTGATTTGGACGAACACGTCGAGGTTCCGGCCGGTGAAAGTCTTCCGAGCTTTTTAGGGTCTGTCGATTCAATGGGATACTCCCTGTTGCACGGCACGTGGATCGACCGAGTGGCTGAGTCTGGGGAGATGGCTTCTGTGCCGCGAGCAATGGAGACGAAAACGCTCTTTGGAAAGGTACAGCCGACGCGACGAGACGACGACCTGATGGATGCCACGTTCCCGTTGCGGTGCGTTATTGGGAGCTGTCTTGACCCGCACCACGTCGGGTTCGCCTCCGGGTGGGAACAAGGTGCTGATCAAATTTCTCACAACAGAAATCACCTGGCGCTGCACGGGCTGCACCACTACTCGACTTTAGTGGGGGTGGTTGGCGGGGGGCGCAGGGTGTTTGCGCACAAAGCCCGCTACGCCATTCTTGACGTGCGCACCTTGCAAGATTTCGGCCTCGATGACGTCGTCACCTCAGCCTCGGTCATGGAGGACCACGAATCCTCGTACCCTGTGCCGTTGAAAGTGATGCACTACCAGTGGAGCCAAGGTGTTCAGAAAAAACTGGACGAACGTCGACGCAAGTACGCCGCTTGTAATCTTCGCGACCAGGAAAAAACCACGGGCTTGCTCATCTCGCGACTGGTGAACAACCGACTCATGATGAATACTGAGGTGTGTCCGGACTTGGCGTGCTACCGGCAAAAGCCAAGTGTTGGTGGTGTTGGTGGTGGTGTTGGTGGTGGTGTTGAGATGTCGGAAGGTGAGAAGAACTCTGTATCATCGGATGCACTCTCCGAGGGTAAGACGTCTACGTCGAGTTTAACGGATTCCGATGAACCCCACGTCCCTTCCGTGATCCCCCCTATACCGATCGTGAACGACAATGATATGATAGGCAACGGCGGCGCGTTGGGGGGGTACGGCGCGGAGCGAAGAGTGATTATCTTTGCGTCTGTGTGGGAACACGTGGACGGCGTGTCGCGGACGATGAAGCGGTTAGCGAGCCATTTACGCGACAGAACTGACAGCCGAGTGTTCGTCATGTCCCCCGATTTAGTGGAGCGGGACTTTAGAATCGCCGCTACGCACGAGCGGTACCACGTCACTGACGTGCCTCACATCCCCATGCCCGGTAGAGGGGAGTACAAAATGGCCGCCCCGCTGCAACAGCGACAGCGACACCAAATGGAAACGTTTGGACCGCACGTGGTGCACGTAGCGGCGCCCGATATGCTCGGACACAGCGCCGTGCGCTGGGCCGCGGAGAACGGCGTGTGCAGCGTGTGTTCCTATCACACGGCGTATGACACTTATTTACAGTATTACAGGGTAGGGGTGTTGGCTACGCCGTTACGACAGATGCTGTCTGGATTTTATTCATCTTGTGACGTCGTCGCGACGCCTTCGTACGCCGCGGCGGAGCACTTATCGGAGATGGGCGTTCCGCGCGAGCGCATGGGTTTCTTTCCCCGGGGGATAAACCACACGCTTTACAGTCCGAAACGACGGTCGCACGCGTTCAGGAGGGACGTGTTTGGAGTCGGGGGGGGGGCTGGTGATAATGCTTTACAGAGTTTAGGACGGAAAAGCGGGTCGGGATTGAACGACAATATTGCGGATCAGCAATCCACAAAAATCTCCAGCGGCACTAAAGACGGCGAGGTCGTGATTCTGTGGGTCGCGCGGATCGTCCGCGAGAAGGGCTTAGGGTCCTTCGTGAAGACAGTTCAAGAGTTGTTGCGCCTGCAAAAGAACGGGCAGCTGAATGACCTTCCAAAGTTCAAAGTCGTCGTGGCCGGGGACGGGCCGGATCTTCCCTGGATGAAGTCCCAACTGAAAGGGTATAAAAACGTTAAAATTTTAGGCCACGCCGGGGGCGACCGATTAGCCGACACGTATTCGAATGGCGATATCTTTTTCTTCCCATCAAGAACGGAGGTGTTTCCGAACAACCTAATTGAAGCCATGGCATCAGGGTTACCCGTCATCACGGACGACGTCGGCGTGAACCGCGCAATTGTGAAAGACGGGGTTACCGGTATTTTGGTCAAGGATGTGGAAGCCATGCCGGGTGACGTTTCGAACTGGGTTGAGGCTGTTGTAGATTTGTTGAGAAAGCCAGAAAAGAGGGACGCGCTTGGCATGGCTGCCCGGAAGAGCACGCACGGGTTGACGTGGGAGCGGACGTTTGCATCGCTAAGACGGTCGTATGACCGGTGCCGACCTGGCCGACCGTATGCGCGGCATTTGGATAAGAACGTCCCGTGGAGCAAGGCGGCGGCGGAGGACAAGGCGGATGGATCGGGAGAAATGTCTGAAAATATGTCGGAAAAAATGTCTACGCACTCTACTCCGTCTACGCACTCAGCTATGAGTCTTTCGGGCGCTTTGCTTGGTATCAGCGCGCAGGCTGCTGGGGGCGGTGGTGCTGCGAGCGCTCTTGCTGCGGCCACCGCATTATTTACGAACCACCACCACACTGCTGCTTCGCACCACGCCGAGGCGGCGACCACGGCGGCGGCTACGCTACGAGACGAACACCTCGCCTTGGATGACCCGGAACACCCTGATCACGACCCTGAAAAGGCAAGTTTCAAAGGTATAGGTTCCGTATCAGAGGGTCTATCAACCCTATCAACCGGAGGCACCACCGGGTTTGGCGAAGAAGCTGGATCTATTTTGAAAAGGTATGATTCTGATTCCGATCTCTCGCAACGCATGCCCGGCGCCGGCCCTGGGTTCGTGAACCAGGGCGGTGCTTCTGTGCGGGACGTGATCGTTGATGACGGAGCGCCTCCTGGGTCGCTGCTTTACCGGGTTTCCTACGGGATGACGGGCGGTTACGTCAGGAGTTTGGAATCGGCGAGGGCGGATGATTTAGCGATTGATGCCGCTGAATTGGCCGCGGCGGAATCGGCGAAAGCGTTCGCCGCCACCGTCGGGCGGTGGGGGGGGGGAGGCGCGCTTGGCGGCGGCCCGGGGTTCGAAGTAGGAGGGTTCTACGATACAGTCCCGAACGAAGAGGAGTACTAGTAGTCGTACTAGTAGAGGTAGTACTAGTGGTCGTATTAGTAGAGATAGGTGCGAATAGGTACACTAGGTATCTGCAAGTATCTACGTAGGATGAGTACGAGTAATTTGAGTATTAGACTGAGTCTCAATACATTCAACTCAGAATGAAAAGAAATTCTACCGCTTGACTCGTTTCGTGCTTTTCTGCGAACTTGGCTTCCCACTGCCCGAATTCCGCGCCCTTCCTCCCAGCTTCCTTTTCTCCGACCTCCCCATGGTGTGTGCCTTGGCGGCTTGGATCTTCGCAAATCGCTTTTTGCGCAGTTTTTTAATTTCGGCGTCGGCGAAGACTTCTTCCGTCAACGTTCTTTTTCTTTCCTTCTTCGTGAGCCTTGATGAGTAGAAATCCTGCGCCCCCTGTACTACCGTGCCAACTTGAAAATGCTTCGGTAACTTGCTCGTGTCGTCCGTTTTGTAGAACCGCTTCGGGTCGTACGCGCCTCGCAATTTCAACAACCTCATGTCTCTTCTTAACTCAGGGGTGTATTCCACGGCGGGCATGGAGAACCAGCTCTTGCCCGCCGATTGGTTAGCCCCCAACTTCTTAGCTTCTCTGTGAAGTTTCGAGCTATCAAGCGGCTTGATGAACAAACCCGCGCCGTCGGTGGCTAGTTGTTTCGCGGATTTCAAAGCGTCGTTTCTCGTCGCGCGTTCGCTGTTACCGTCCTTCCCTCTGCGCCTTGCTATTTTCTCGTCCAAAAGTTGTTTCGGCTTTTGGCGCGACTTGAAAAGCTTACCGTCGGGCAACGCCTCGATCGTAGCACCTCTGTTTTCGCTGAATTTTGGAATTACGTCGATTAAGTCGCCGCCCAGTTGGTGCCCCCCGAAAAGAGAGTCCTGCGCGGTTCCGGTGGTGGAGGATTTCACGCCCCCCTTGTTTTTACCGAGAGTAGAACGTAAGGATTTTTCGCCGCGTTTCTCCTCACCGACGATGAACATATCCAGAGCTGAAAATCTCGCAGCTGCTTTTCTTTCTGTTTTCTGAAATTGCTCTCGTTCCGCAGGAGACGGGAACAAAGTGCCGGCTGTGTCGGCCTTTAAAGATTTCGCTTTGCTCGCCGCCAAATCAACCAAACGCGCGAAGAAAAAAGCATTGTACTCGTCCAGCGCGTCCCAGTTTATGTTTTTTGGATTTTTTGCAGATGAGGAATCGTCCTCTGAGGAATCGTCTGAGGAGTCGTCAGAGTCATCCTCGGAGTCTTCCTCGGAGACGACTTCGGAGGAGTTACCGTTTGCCGCGTGCATGCCGGCATCGTCATCCTCGACACCGTCATCGCTACCGTCATCCTCCTCGTCTCCATCCATTCCCTCACCACCATCCTCTCCCGCTTCGAACTCCTTGAGCAGTTTCCCGTACACCCACGCATCCGCTTCTTTGGACCATGTGAAGTGCTGATGCGCGTACCGAAGGGTCGCGAGTTCCACATCAGTCACGGCGGATAACACGCCCCGTTTTTGAACCTTCACGGCGCCGTCCAAAACATCTTCAACGATTTGCTTCGCCTCGTCTAAATCAATCACCCCGTCGTCCCCCACGCTCGCTTCGCAATCCTCAAGCACCTTCCGGTCGTACCGCACGCCCGCGATGGTGCGGTAGTACGACGAGGATTTGGGTTTTTTCGTGGAGGCATCGTTGGGTATTGTGGGGACCGTGGAGGTGGTCCTCGACCCCGATCCTCCAGCGGTCGATTTCGACTTCGACTTCGCGTAGGCGGCGGCGGCGGGTTCCTTCGCAACCGGTGTCTTCGCGGTCGCCCTCGGCGTCTTGCCTGGTTTCGGCTTGGATGTACTCGACACAGGGGCCGCGGTGCCCGGAGGGGTCACCGGGCCGGTCGTGCGCGTGCGCATGCCGGGCAGGTCTCACCGGTGCGCAGGCGCGTGTGGCCTGGGTGACGGCGGACAGGGGCGATGGAATCGAGTGAGACGCCGGCCGATCGAATGCAAAAATCAGCTCGAGTCGTACCGTCCGAGGAAACTGACTTTTGATTGAAACGCCCCTCTGCAGATCTCGCTCCTCGAGCCACAACGTGAAGCACGACGACATGACTTCTACCAAGCGTGCGCATAAAAGAGCGCGCAGAAGAGCGGAGGATGCAAAGAGCAGAAGAGTGGCGGATGCGTACCAGTTCAACACGCAACAACCGATTTCGAACCTTCCCCAAGATGTCATGAATATCATCCTCAGTGCTGAAAACTTGCCTGATCCCATCGACCTCACGTAGTTTAGGACGGTGAATACTGAGATGTGCGACGCGGTAGATGCGACAGGGCGTGAGATAAAGGAAAATTCTGCATGGATAGCCACGAATCTCGGACACTTAAGCACGCTGAAGCACATGCATTCGCGAGGTCGTCTGCTTCCTAAAATATGTCGAGACCCCCCCTTTGTCAAATACGTCTGCGCAAACGCGGCGATGCGCAGACAGCTCGAGGTGTTGTTGCAGTGGTTGCGCACGAAGGGTTGCCCGTGGTACAATGAGACACGCGATAGGGCGACGAAACTCGGGTACGTCGAGAACGATTAGGACCCCGGAGTGGCCTGAATAATAAATCACCAGGACGACAGACAACTACAAGCGTTGCACAGGGTAGCGACAGACGAACGCGTTTGTAAAAGACAACAGATTTTTGAGACATTTTTCGGGTTGTTTTCTTTCGGTGTCAAACAATCTTCGTGATTTCTCTTCAGTCGCGTCTTTGCCCCAGTCCGCGTCGCGCGTCGCGGCTGCGACATGGGCAGCCCTTCCCTCCCTCTCCGTGGCGACTACGCCACGTTGAACGATGATGACGTGGCGTATTTCCGCCAAGTCCTGGAAGAGGGGTCTTCCGCTTACGGCGATGGAGGATCGGCAAAACAGTCTTCACCAAAAGCCAATCGCAAAGTCTTGGTCGACGCCCCATCGTTGGCCGCCGCGAACGAGGACTGGATGAAGAAGTACAGAGGAAATTCCAAAGTGTTACTGCTACCCAGCAACACACAAGAAGTAGCCCTTATCCTGAAGCACTGTAACGATCGCAAATTAGCCGTGGTGCCGCAGGGAGGCAACACCGGTCTCGTCGGAGGCGGGGTCCCGGTGCATGACGAAGTTATTGTCAATTTAAAAAACATGAATCAAATGGTGTCCGTGGACAAGAACGCTGGGGTTTTAGTCGCCGAAGCTGGGGTGGTGCTCGAGGATCTAGAGGGAGTAGCGAATGAACACGGCCTCACCGTCCCCCTAGATTTAGGCGCCAAGGGAAAGTGCCAGATCGGGGGAAACGTCTCGACGAACGCGGGGGGTTTGCGATTAGTAAAATTTGGATCTCTCAGGGGAACTGTATTAGGCTTAGAAGTAGTGACCGCAACCGGAGCCATCCTAGACCTCCTACGAACCCTGCGAAAAGATAACACTGGGTACGACTTGAAGCAGCTGTTTATAGGTGGGGAAGGCACGTTAGGTGTAGTCACGAAGGTTGCGATTTTAGCGCCGCCGAAGCCGGCGGCGACGAACGTAGCGTTTATCGGGGTTGGCAGTTTTTCCGCCGCGGTTGTTGCGATGAGATTAGCGAAGCAATCTCTCGGCGGCAACCTATCCGCGTTTGAGTTTCTCGACCGAAGAAGTTTGGATTTAGTGTTGAAGCAACTAAAGGGCACCAGAGACCCACTGCCATCCCAAAAAGCCCCGTTCTACGTCGTGGTGGAGGTCGCGGAGACGGGGGAGGGCGACGATTCGAAAAATTCAAAAAACCTCGCCTTGAAAAAATCAAAAAGAAGTCTACACACGTTTTGTCAAATCTTGCGCAAAAAACAACTCGCCACCGGTTTCGTGGTCGGCCAAAACCCAAAACACGCGTTCGCGTTGTGGAATCTTCGCGAGCGGATTTCCTTAGCCCTGAAACACGCGGGGGCTGTGTATAAATACGACCTCAGCGTGCCGGTGGAGACGATGTACGAGGTTGTGGATTTGTTGCGCGCGCGAGTGGCGCGAATGGTGACTAATGGAGGAGTGAATGACAGTAAGGCATCCTCTTCGTTTGATTTCAGCCAGGTTTCCGTGATGGGGTACGGGCACTTGGGCGACGGGAACTTACACCTGAACATAAGCTCGCCTGGTGGGTACGATGAACAGCTTCTGAACGTGATCGAACCGTTCGTGTATGAGTGGACTTCTGCGAAAAAGGGTAGCGTCTCGGCGGAGCACGGAATCGGCGTGATGAAACCGAACGAGTTGGTGTATTCAAAGCCGGCTGAGGCGATTCAGCTCATGAAAGGCGTGAAGAAGCTGTTCGACCCGAACGGGATTCTGAACCCGTACAAGGTGTTGCCGGGGGGGTCAACAGATACGTCGACGGCACCGACGGAGTTGTTCCGAGCAAAGCTGTGATAAGCTTTTATTTTTACGTCAGGCTAAAGACGCGTGTAAGGTAGGATAGGTATATTAATAATTCTACAAAGGATGCTACATGCTGGTACCAGCTATAAATAAATTTATACTACTGCATCTCACTCCTCCCCCCCCTCGCTCGGCCAACCCCCCGTCTCGGCGTAGAAAAACTCGAGCACTTCGTCCCTGATTGCGAATTTTGATTTCACCTCTGACTCGATACACCCCCCCGTGGCGTCCACCACGTAATCCGCGGCGTCGAAGTACCACGGCATTCTTCTGTTCATTATATCCGCGAAAGGAGTGCGTTTCGATAAATCAGGCCGGTTCTTGTCCCCTGACGTTCGGTTCATCAGGTAACGGACGTCACGTTTTATGTACACGAGCACGTTTTCCCGAGCGCCGGTAATCGGGTGGCGGCCTCGCAGCGCATCTACTTTTCTCGTACTGTACACTTCGTTCCCCGATTCGTCCAAATCAACAACAACCCCCCCTCCCGCGTCGATTAACGTCCAATTTGAGTTATCTGTACTGGTATTCAAAACACTCGCCCTCCTCGCATCCTCCGCCACTCGCTGACACACTTTAAACTCCAAATCCCGGAACCAGCGCCAGCCGTGATTTTTAACAATCTCGGGGATGTCCATCCCCGCCTGTTCCACGATCATGTCATCCAAGCTCCACAACTTAAACCTGCTGTCGGCGGCGACCAACCGCCTGCACAGCGCGCTTTTGCCGCACCCTCTGCCGCCGATCAGGATCAGCGCGGGAGTGGGGCGGTCGGAGGAGGTTGACGTGCCGGCGATTTCGGGCGAGGCGCGAGGAGGATTATCACATCGATTCCAAACGCCCGCGCGTCCGGAGAAGGTGGGGCGTGTGGCGGGACGGTCGAGGTGAGGTGACCCGCAGTGTTTGGTTGGCACTGACGGTGCCCTTCCCGCGGCGAGCATCTCCGTGAAACGTGCCACCGGCGGGCGCCGCGACGAGTGGACAGAAGGGAGCATTTAGGGCACGACATATTTTGCTCATTGACAAAACTTTATTCGTGTTGCCCTAAAAATCAATTGTAACGCTTTTCTCGGAAGACTCGACGCACAACGACCCGCACACGACACGCTTCGCATGTCTTCAGACGCAGCGCATACCGCCATGATCAGCACGAGAGGTGATATCGCGGCTGTAACAACTCCCGCGAGCCTTTCCGACGCGCAATCCGCGATCCCCGGCCTCCCCGACCATCTCGTCATCGCGCTCATTATCAGATCTGAGTACTTTGGCGATCCCGCAGATTTCGCACGGCTCCGCATGGTGAGCCCTGCGATGCGCGACGCGGTGGCAGCGACGGGACGTCACGTGGCGCTTACTTTTCGTGAAGTATTGAAAGGAGGATACTTGGATAGGCTACTTAATCCTAGGGATAGGACTACGTTAGATGAGAACTCAATTTGCCCGGCAGCAGCGTCCGCCGGTAAGCTTGAATGGGCGCGCGCGAACGGCTGCCCGTGGGACAGCGAGACGGGCGCGGACGTCAACAAGACAGGAGATTACGGCGACAGGACGCCGCTGTACTGCACAACTGATGAGGGTCACGTGGATGTGGTGCAGTTGTTGATCAAAGCGGGCGCGGACATCAACAGGGAGCATGAAGACTTCCCGCATGAAGGCGCGACGCCGCTGCACTTTGCTATTTGGAACCTCGACGAGGCGATAGTTCGGGCGCTTGTTGAGGCGGGCGCGGACGTCAACAAGGAGAACAGGATAGACAGCGGCAGGCCGCTGCATTTGTCTACCAATCCTGATATCGCTCAAGGGGGGCACGCGGCGATTATTCAAATGCTCAGGGATGCCGGCGCGTGGTGACGACAGAAATGACACTATGTGTACGTGTAGCGATGAATTGTCTGCAAAAAAATGTTTCCAAAAATAAAAAATTAATCGCGAAGCAGTCACACCCTGACGCACCTTTGATACCCGTACATCGCCGTCCGATCACCGATTGACACGAAACTAGGCTTGTTGGACCCGACACGACGTTATCTATGTCAGGGTAAAAGTCGTGGCTGATGAGTCGACGAAATGCTTCGTAATAAGAAGCGGGGACAGTTAGTTACACTTGGAAAGCCAGAAAAAAAACATGGCTGGCAAAAAAAAACAGTCCCGGCGTATGGGCAATTAGTCAGCGACAAAAGTTTGTGTGAGCAAACAGTACCACTTGGAAAAAATAGCTGTATGGGCAATTAGTAAGCAAAAGTAGTGACTCTGCCAGGGATCGAACCTGGAATCTCGGGTTAACTACAGTGACTACTTACCAATACAATTGTTCTCACAATTGTATTGATGAGCAATTAGTCCGTAGACCCGCGCCTTATCCATTGGGCCACAGAGCCTATGCATGCGCTTTCGATTGCGATATTCATCGCACCGAGATGTTGTTTCAATGTGACTTGCATACTAATGGCACGGATTATAAAGTACAAACAATGTTTTAAACCCCTGTATGTCTCCCTGAAAATTTGCTGAAAGCCACGATTCGTAACGCTCCTTTCTCGGACGCCACAACGACGCGCCCTCCTCCCAACACGCAGCGACATGCCCTCATCCAGTGGCGCTGTGAAGCGCTCGCGTAGAAGAGCGGTGCGCGCAGCGCTCGCGACCGAGGTGCAAAAGTCCGACGCGGAAGCACCTTTGCTGAGCCTCCCCATGCACATCATCAATCTGAACCTCAGTCCTGAAAACCTCCGTGATTCTTTAGTTCTCGCACGGTTGTGTGCGGTGAATTGTGAGATGCGCGACGCGGTGGCGGCAACAGGGCGTGTGATAAAGGGAACACACTGAGGCGGAAGCCACGGGGCTCGGATACTTGAGCATGCTGAAGCACCTGCATTCGCGAGGTCGTCTGAGGCGTAAAGAATCGCTCTGCGCGGCAGCGGCGAGCAGCGGATAGCTCGGTTGAAGGTTTTACGCGCGAACGGCTGCCCGTGGACCAGTTGGGCACGCAATAAGGGGGCGTACCTCGGGTACGTCGAGAACGATAATGTAACCCGAGAGACAAGCAACTACAGAAAGACGAACACACACTTGTAAAAAGAGACGACCTGCGCCTGCTTTTGATAAAACGTCATCGATCGCTACACGTCCTCGGCGTACGCGGTGTTCGACACCCGAGGCGCGACACTTTTTGGTTTCTCAAAAACTCGTCCCTGTCCCCTTCCCGTCCCCAACCTCCCCCCCCAAAAGCCCCCACTACCTATATGCGCATTCGGTCTGAACCGTTTCCGTCCCCGCCCGTCCCCGCTTTCCAAATCCTTTGCCTCCATCTGTTTCCGCAAAAGCTTGTCAATCTCCGCGCTTCGCTTCATCACTTTCTTAAAATCCATAGACGGGGCTCGTTTCTTCATGATCCAGATGAACAATCCGCCCGGGGAGCGTTTATTTAACAGGAGCTGTTTTTTCTTTGTTCCGTCGTTCCCTTGTTCCTTCGACAATCCTTCCTCCGTCTCGAAGCACAACCCAGACTCTATCAAAAACGCTTTCCGCTCGTCTTTTGTTTTATTTTTATTTTGCGAATGTTTCTTCGCCTCGGCGAAAGCGCTCTCCGTGCTTTTCAACGCGCCTTCCGCCAGCGCCGCGCCGAACGTTTTAATCAACAAACGAACCAAGTGTTTCTTCGGTTCATCCACGCGGCGGCAAATACGTTCCGCTAGCTTCACTTCATAAGGCTCCAGGGGAACGAACGTGTGCTGGTCGCGCATCTCGAGGTCGGAGGAGTCCAGATTGTTGTTTGAGTCGTTGTTCTCATCAATTCCGCTAATGGAAGCGAGCTCTGTACCTCTGGAAGCTCCTCTGTCTCGCGCACCACCACCTTCTTCTTCAAAACCTTCTTCTTCCATGGGTGTCGGTTCCTCGCGCGCGCGTTTATCGCCATTCAGAGATGATGCTTTCGTCTCAAACCCATGCACATCACACAGCTCTTTACGCCTCTTGAGCTTGTCGATCTCCGCCTCCAGGGCGTCGATACTTATGTCTTCCTGTGGAGTGGTTGAGAGGACCATCGACGGGTCTTGATGCGCTTGACCTGGGTCTCTTTGAGTGTCCGCCGCCACCGCACCCACACTAACTCCGAATACGGTGGGCACCCCGCCATCGCGGATCTTATCGGCGCGCGATTTCGTCTCCGGCACCTCCGCCATGTCCTCGAAGTCCACCAGGTCCTGACTCATCTCGGGGTCCTGGCTCATGTCGATGTCCTCAAGCACGTCGTCGTCATCCTCCAAAAGCAAAGCCTCCACGTCCATCCTGGAGAGGGGAGGACGGGACGGTGCGCGATTCGAAATGAGAAAGAGGCGCGAGTGTTTAAACAATTCGAAGAACAAATAAAATGGTCCCCGCCAACCGACTGGCGCGCGCTCCTGGGAACACAAAATAAGAGAAAACAAAGAGAAGAGGCGCGCATGAACGACAAAGCGACTGCTATACTCAAAGAACCATTCGTTTCTCATCACAAAACTAGTGGGGGTAAACAGTCTGACGCGATCAGATTGTTGTGTTCTCAAAATCTCTTTAGTACTCCTCCGTTTTGTGCGAGATCTCCTTCTTCATGGAGAGAAAGTCGGTGAACTCCTGCGCGGGGGGCTTGGTGAACGCGGTTTCTTTCCACAGCTCGGGTGAGAGGAAGCCGTAGGTCTTTTTCAACGCAAAGTACGTGGCTTTGACAAAGTTTCCGAGGGTTTTCGTGGAGCCGGTGGTGGAGGTGAACACATCCTTGACACCGGCCATGGCGAGCACCTTTTTCGCCGTGATGGCGGCGACGATACCCGCACCTTTGGGGGCGGGGATCAGCCTGACGGACACGGAGCCGCACTTGCCTGTGATTTTCGTGGGGATGGTGTGGGGGGGACCAATTTTACCGCCCCAGTAGCCTCTTCTGACCGGGACCATGTTGAGCTTGGCGAGAATCATGGACCCTTGAATGGAGTGCGCCACTTCCTTGCACGCTTTCACACCGAGACCGATGTGGCCGTTGCTGTCCCCAACAACCACGAACGCCTTGAACCGCATGCGCTGACCGGCACTGGTTTGCTTTTGAACAGGCATGATCTTCATCACTTCGTCCGTGAGCTGAGTGCCGATGAAGTGCTCAACGATCTGGTACTCCTTGATGGGGATGGAGAAGAGGTAGATGTGCTCCAGGGACTTGATCTTACCTTGCTGCACTAGACGTCCGAGCTTGGTGCAGGGAGTCCACTTGTCCTTGTCGTCGTCACGGCCTCTGCCGCGGCCGCGGCCGCGGCCGCGGCCGCGGTCGCCACGGCCGCGGTCACCGCGGCCGCGGTCGCCGCGGTCGCCGCGGTCGCCGCGGTCGCCGCGGCCGGATCCGCGG